>Ga0326758_100014_pt1 | contig 227390 bp, 249 predicted proteins | sample GCRJH_S_FD_207221 | JGI IMG/M metagenome (GOLD analysis project Ga0326758, IMG submission 207221) | Hot spring sediment microbial communities from Geyser Creek Basin, Yellowstone National Park, WY, United States - GCR.JH_S | ecosystem: Environmental > Aquatic > Thermal springs > Near-boiling... | reverse complement strand
GAGTTAAGAGGCTTTCAACCTCTGAGAAAACGGCGTTAGCCTTAGCTTTAATCGCCTCCGCAGCTAAGGCGTTCTTCGCTCCCCCGATTATGCTACTCGACGAGACGGTTATGGCATTCGACGAGACTAGGTTCAGACAGCTGGTCGATTACTTAACGCGGTTCTCGAAGTATATCATAATAACAAGGGCCGACACTAACTTATCCCTTGAGTCCCAAATGGTGCCCATGGCACAGCAAGCTTAGCCATGTATCTCCTTTTCAGATCGTTATTTACAGCCTCTAGTACGTCGTCCGGTACACTGGTTATCTCCTGAAGCCACCCTACGACTGCGGTCATCTGGAGTTCCTCAGCCTTCTTTTTAAGCCAAAGGGCGGTGGCGAGCCCTGCCTTAGAGGGCTTGAAGATCACCACCGTGGGGCCAATAGATGAGCTCGCTATTTTTATTGCATTTTTAGATATAGTTTTCCATCTAGTTTTTGTAATAATTCTTACTAACTCTTTCGCTCTTTCTCTTGTGCCTATTGCGAAGAAAATTATCATTAGTCGAATTAGAAACAAAGAAGTTTAAAACGGGATCTGATCAGCCCGATCCTGTACCACAGCCACAGTAACCGAACTCGTCTATTTCATGACCACACACGGGACATATGTAGCTTGTGCCCTTCACGTCTTCCATACTCATCCTGAACCTCATCTCGTGTGGAGAAATCACGGCCCTGGTCAAGTCCCTGATCGAGACAATCCCTACAGCTTTGCCGTTCTTATCCACCACGGGTAAGTGCCTGAACCCGTGATCCAACATCACTTCTAGCGCCTCCGTTACGTTCACGTTCTCAGAGACGCCCATCACGGATGACGTCATGATATCCTTCACTAGGCCGTTCTCTAGCCCGAGGGCCAAGGCTTTCGTTACGTCCCTTTCAGTAACAATCCCAACTATGACGTTCTTCTCGTCGACTACGAGAAGCGCACCTATGTTGTGCTTGATCATCTCCTGTGCCGCGAACCTTATAGTGTCGCTGGACTTGACGACGTGTACTACCCTCGTCGCTACTTGACCTACCGTAAGAGTCATTTCGAAGAATAGATATGCAAATGATGGTTTTTAAATTGAGAACGAACGTGAGCGCGACATATGCTAGTAGCGTTCGTCAGGCATGCCCAGGCTTTGTCTAACGTTTTAAAAATACTATCGGACGACTACGACCAGTACCCGCTGACTGAGGAAGGAGTAAGGCAGGCTGAGAAGGTCGGAGAGGAGCTGAGAAAGTTGGAACCTCAGGCCATTTTCACGAGCCCCGTGCTTAGGGCGAGACAAACCGCCGAGATAATCGGGAACAAGTTGGGCCTCCAGCCGATAGTTGATGAGAGGCTAAGGGAGAGAGGGCTTGGAGAGCTGAAAGGGAAGAAGGTCGAAGAGAACTCGGAGCATTGGAAGCTTAGGCTGATGAGGGGATTAGGGGAAGCCAAGGGCTTAGAGAGCTGGGAATCCATGCAGGCCAGAATGCTCGGCTTCATTGACGAAGTCAGGGCGAGGGGCTTCAGCAGGGTAGTAGCTGTGAGTCATTACGACCCAATAAGATCGGTCATCGGATACGTTTGTGGCCTTTCCGATTTCCAGTCTTGGGGAATCATGGTTCCCAATGCCAGTATAACGTTACTAGAGGTAGAAGCGGGCCTAAAAGTACTCGGTGTGGGGCTACCCGTCCTGCCCAACGAGGTCGTGAAATTGTTACGAGAGAAAGTTAACGCTTAATCGGGAACAGTTGTTACCCTGACTTACTATAATTTCTGTATCTTTATCTGTCTATTTTGTAAAGTCATGAGTATCCTTTCATAGTTAGGCTTGCTCACGTTATCGAAAACTACCTTTGTCACACCGTTAACGGACTTCTCCACGGCCTGATTTATAACGTCCTGTTCTACGTCCTTAACGTAATGCTTGGAAATTATGTGGGCGACGCAGTCTCCGGATAGTAAGGCCTTAGCTGCTACGTGTGAATAATGAGGGCCTCCGAAAATCGTAACTACATCATTACACTCCACGAAATCCGCGTTATCGATCCCCCTCAGCACGGCCTCGACGAACTTCCTGACGAGTTTCTCATTATTCCAGTACTCCTCAGAGCTGCCGATTTCTGCAAAGACTATCGGCACCCTGAGCGTCGTTGGGCCGTGATGGGTGGCCTCTACGGCCTTATCGAGTGATACATCGAGATTATTTATCTCAAGGAATATCGATCTCATCAGCCTAGGGAACGCCGTTGCGAGCTCTCTTGGTCTTCCGCCCATCGTCCTGTCGTTGGGGTTGCCAGGAGTGTGAACTGTTAAGGACGGTTTTCCAGACGAACTTTCATGTCTTGAAATAACTACGACAGGTTTCGTGAAGTCACCCTCGAAATCTATTACGTCGTTCTCGACCTCCCTGAAATCGTAACCTAAGGCTTTAACGACCCTCCCTACGGCGTCCCTTCGGGAAACAACGACCTCGACATCCACTACGTAGTTACGCTTAGGATTCACTTAAATTTGTTCTTCGAAATGCGAGACCTAACGAACGTGATTATTTCGTTTATCATTAATTAACTTTTAAAAGCAATGAGAGACGAATTCGTAAATATGGGAGAGGACAAAGAGCTCGAGGAGTTACTAAACAAAAAGGCCGCGGAGCTGATTAAGAAGACCCGTCAACTTCAGCGGGATCCCTTCCCGCCAGGAGAGGTAGTCCACTTGGACTCAAGCAACTTCGACGATTTTATATCTAGAAAAAGAGTGACCGTCGTGGACTTCTGGGCGGAATGGTGCGCTCCCTGCTTCATACTGGCCCCAATCATCGAGGAGCTTGCGAGAGACTACCCCCAGGTTGGCTTCGGAAAGCTCAACACCGATGAGAACCCAGAAATAGCGTCCAGATACGGAGTCATGAGCCTACCCACCGTTCTCCTTTTCAAGGACGGGGAACCCGTGGACGCCATAATAGGAGCTGTTCCCAGGGAAATGATTGAGGCCAGACTAAAAGTGATCTTGAATGAGTAAGCGGGCGATCCTGCTCGGTATCGATGGACTGAGCTACTCAAGCTTCATGAAGTGCTCACCAAGGTTTCTCATGGCCCTCTTCAACTCCACCTTTAGAGGCGTCGTGAAAAATGACAGACTGAAGGATCGTACAGCGGCGTCGTGGCTCGAGATCCTTACAATGGATACCCAGAATTCCACCGAATTCCTAAGCTCTCCTCCGCCCCTTCCGTTGATTGAGGCCACACGTGCGGATGCGATAAACATACCGATAACCAACCCGACCTATGGTGTCTTGAGCCTTGATCTGAAAAACGTGGATTATTTCGATGAGATCTCTAAAGTAAAGGAGGCAGCCTTAAGGAGTCTGAGTATAGGAAGGTCAGTCATCGCCTCTATAACCTCCATAGACCGCGCGCTCTCTGCTGGTAAGGAGGACATCAAATGTAAGCTGTACGCGGAAGTCGACAGGGCTGTTAAGGAGTTGCTCAACGTGGCGGAGGACTTCATAGTCTTCTCGCCGTACGGTGAGATTAGAGCCAACGGTAGAGAGCCCTACGGCGTTTTCCTAGCAAGCGTACCAAGACCGCACGAGCACGATACGGTGTCTCTGGTTCAAATAGGCAGATTGTTCTTGGACCTAGTCGGCCACTGACGGGTTGAAGAAAGGATATAGTGCGATTATGACCGCCTGAACGTAGAGATCCTTTCTATTTATGTATTTCGTGAGATATTTAATTACGCCGTCGTAGGCCTTAGATCCCTTAACGTTGAACTCCAAGTCCGTCGCATCGCCTAACTCTTTACCGCTTATTACGTGCCTGGCTACCCTATTCGGTAGGGGAAACCAAGGCGAAAAGGAGAAGTTGTCCCTTCCCTCCCTTGATACGGCATATACTACGGCGAATCCCATTAGCCTATTCTGATACACGCATAGTCCCCCCTCGATCCCAACGCTCAAATCAGCTCCTGTAAGCCTTAGGGCTTTTAGGGCCCTATTCCTCGCCCCGTAAAACGTTTCGGCACAGAAAGGCTGGTTTGACACCCCTGGATCGACGCTTACTGGGATTATCTCCGCCTCGAGACCGATCAAACTTAGGGCCTCCCGTACGGCTTCGACCTTTGCTGGATTTTCGCTACCAACTCCCACTCTCCAACGAGGCAAGGTTATTTTATTGAACCTTTCTGAAGTCAGAAATTAAGGGTAAAGTTGCTTATAGACGATACGACCACGCCGAGTTCCTTTCTGTACTATATGCCAAGGGCCCTCGCTCGATTGGTGAAGTACTTTAATGACGCCTTTCGTGAAGACCTTAACGGTTTAAGCCGGTTATTGAATGTAATTCAGAGGTTCAAGCCAGCACGCGACGTCTGCACGTTGATTGATAAGAGCAGGCTCCTCAGTATCCTAACCTCATCCGCTTTGGACTTGGAACATATCGATACAAGCGCGGTATCGCATGAGGCTGACCTGCATGACCTCTGCGATATAGAGTTGCTTCGGCTGTCAAACGGCCTTTTCTCCGTCAAGGAAGAAGACGGATGCACCAATCTGGTAGTGAGAGCTTGTGGTTTCGATCTGAAACTACGGCCACACGTTCTATCTTATCAGAAGCTCTTGGTTTTAGATAATTCTCCGATTTCTCAACTAATGAGCTTGTGCACCACGTGTGAAGTCATGGGGCCACCCGACGGAGCTGAGAGGATCTCCGGTGATGATGTCGTTAAGGTAGGAGATACGCTAATAGTAGGGCTCAGTAACAGAACTAACGTGGCTGGAGCCTTGTGGTTGGGCGAAAGGTACGGGTCAGAGACCATAGCCCTTGTGGCCTCTGAGGGTCGTCCATTGAGATCGTTCCTGAAGGTCATCGATGAGAGTAACGCTGTAATTGACCGTACGGCCACCGTTAGCTCACAGGTTATTCTTCTGAGAAAATCCCCTTCGGGATTCGAGGAGATAGATAAGACAACCCTCGAAAGCTTTCTTAAAAGGTACTTAGGACTAGCAATTCAAAATATAGAAAATTCAAATATGAAAAGCATTATTAAGCCTACTGAAAAACTTTATTTGATTGAAAATGATTCGGGACGTCTTTCAGACGTCCTAAAGGACCTAGGCTATGACGTCCTTTCGCTCAGCTACCCTATTACTGAGGACTATCTAGTCCCTGTCTACGGATAGGCGTAAACGGCGTTAAAATAAGCCTACCTGGATTTTAGGAAAAACGTTTAATATATAGTCCCAGGCAAATGAAAACGACGAGGTGAAGTATATTGGCCGAGTATGAGATCAAGAGCTTCGGAGACTTGATAAAGGCGCTGTTCAAATACGGGAATTGGTATTTGGGCGGTTTCGTGATATTGTTGATACTGTTCATCTTGATGGATATAGCGTTATTCACTCCACACACGTGAGTTCGCTGAAAGGTAAAAATAATCTATTGCCCGCCCTCGATTATGTATTTTATTATTTTGTAAGAAAAAGTGTTTCATAGCGATGTTATTAAGTTAGTACCTTATGAGATACTTAAGAACTTCAACATGGCGCGTGTGACCCTCGCCGCGTCGGAAGAACTCGTGGACGAGCTGGACTCCGAGGCCAAAAGGAGAGGTATAACGCTCTATTCCCTAACGAACACCTCGTTAGCTTCGATGGTTCAACTGTTGAAGCTCGGCAAACCCCCAGAGACGTTAACGGCCCTAGTGAAGTACATCGAACTCTCTGAAGCCCTAAGGCTTATCCCTGTGACAGATTGGTTCATAGAGAACCTAGTATCTGAGCTCTACAAGGCTAATAAGGAGAAGCTGTTCGAGCTATGCGAAAAGACAGGAGATCAGCTGGCCACTTTCCTCACAGGTTATGCGCCCACACTAGAAGAATTGATGAAAACCTTCGACACGGTGAAACATATACTACCCCTGAAGTCCCTTTACATGAAGGAATCTGATGGTGGATTCATAATTACCATACTGGGCTCGGGATTCAACCTGGAAAGCACAGAATGTTCGGCAATAATCGCGAAGAAGGTGTTTGAGAGCTACGGGTTGAAAATCAACGAAGTGAAGCCCAACGCCGGGGGTGTAATCGTACTTAAGGCAAGTTATAGCGAGCATGCGGACGCGAGCATGCAGGCCACTTGATACGCCTCAAGGGTTCTTGACGATATGGAAACCCTCCTGACGGATAGCCTTAGCACTTCGGGAGAGAAGTCACCATGCGGGAACGCCCCTATGCCGATTAAGTAACCGTCGTTCGCCATTTGACAGAGCTCCTTAATATCGACTCTCTCGCCTCTTTCGTCCATTAAGATCAATCTGCCCTCCGCTAGTTCCTTCAACCCTCTGTCGTCGATTCTCTTTAGTAGAGCCTTCCCCGTGGGCGGCACCCTACCGTAAGACAGTAGTTGTGACATTAGACCGAGAAAGCGGAAGTAGTTCTTGGGCAACCTAACCTCCTTAGAGACCTCGTAGACGGTCCCCTCGACAGTGTGAACGTAAATCTCGCCCAGCTCCTCACGTGGGATAGCGAACACGGAAAGTAGAGTCAAATGGACGATGTCGGGTCTGCCCAATTTAGGGTTTTTTAGGGTCCTAACTATGTCGTAATGAAACGATATATCGAGGATCTGCCTCTCGGGCGGCACGCCGAACTTCCTATGGTAAGCCTTAGCCTCCGGCCAGTTCCAGAACCTTTGGGGTAAAAGTGATATGGATGACTCGAGAAGTACTATGTTGAACATTGACCTCCTGGAAGGCTAGGAATTACGCAAGGAAAAAAGTGACAGAGCTTCTCAGCCTGGCTGAGATTCTAGCCAAGAACGATCCTGAAACCGCTAAGGAAGTGGCCGAGCTGGCCTTCATCACCTCTAGGAAACTAAGGGTGAGAATACCAAGGAAGGTGAAGAGAAGGTTTTGCAGACGTTGTCACGTGCCTCTGATTCCAGGCGTGACTATGAGAATTAGGATAAAGAGGAAAACATTAGTAGTTACGTGTCTAACGTGCGGATGGATAAGACGATATGAGCTCTCAAGGGGAGTCGATAAAGGCGAAAATTAAGAGGAAGAAGGCAGAGCATGCCGACGTGAGGATAGGGAAGAACGGTCTCTCTGAGGGAATCCTCCAGGAAATTAGGAGGAGACTTAAGGAACACAAAGTAGTGAAGGTGAAGATCGGGATTGAAGTGGACGACAGGAGAGAATTCGCCAGGAGGGTAGCGGAGCTCGTGGGCGCTAAGTTAATTGAGGTCAGAGGAAAAACCTTCATCCTAGCCGAAGTTGTGGGCAAAGGACAGGATAAGAGCGAAGGGACATCCTAACGTTAAGGCGTCCCATAGAACGACCCTAGAAATCACTAGGGATAACTACCTGACCCCAAGAGGGGATTGTATAATTGGAATAGACGCAGACAAAGGTCTAGGCGACTTGAACGAAAGCGTAAAGGCCCTAATCAGGGGAGGAGGTTATGTCTACCTCGTCCTTCGCGTTGAGGACTTAGTCGACATCGTTACTGGTAGGGGGTCCCCTGACCTAGAACTAAGCGACCCGAACAGGTTGATTGTCAGGAAGTCTGAATACATTTCGCCCAGCACGCTCATGATAAAATCCGACAAGTCGGCGAGGGATATTAACCGTGAGATCGTGAGGAAGCTGAAGGAGGGCAGCGAACTAATTGCTTATGTCATCGCAAGTGATGAGCCCCTTAAACACGAAGAGATCCTTAGAATACTCGTTGACCCTTAGCCACTGGGTCTTCCCGATCTTCTCCTCGGCCTCCCTCTCGCTTCTAGCCAGTTCGTAAAACATGGCCTTTGATGATACCCTACAGATTTCGTCCTTGAACTCGTGACCCTTAGTCGGGTTGTCGGCAATCGTGATGTCGAAGGCCTTGTCCCTGAAAGGTAAATGGTGGGCGTCGTATTGCACGAGGTCTAAGTGTTGAACCTTATTGAGTCTCGCCGACTTCTGGGCCATATACAGGCCGTCTAAGTTGAGGTCCCCAGCTATCACGTAACACCCCCTTTTAGCTACTGTAATAGCGATCGGACCATAACCGGTGAACGCATCAAGTAGCTTGCCGGGCTTTTCGGCACATATATCTCGCGATAGCTTAGCCCTCTCACTAGCTAGAGTCACGTTGACGTAGACCTTCGATATGTCAACGTAAAAGAGTAAGCCGTTCTCCTTATAGACGGTCTCCGTCGTTGGCTCGCCCCCTGCTAACTCTAACTCGTTTATCCTTAACTCGCCCGAGACCTTTCTCCTTATGTATACGGCTCTTACCTTTGGCTCCAATTGCTTTATCGCCTGAAAGAGCTGAGCCTTGTCAACGTCCTTCTTAGGACTAACGAGTGCTATATCGCCTATCACTACGAAACTCCTCACGCCAGGTAGTAAGTCCCTTAATTTTCTCCCCTTCTCCTTGCGTGGAGGGTTACACTCCTCTATCGTGTAACCTTCCGCCCTCTCCTTTACCGGGATAAGGACGTAATCGCCGAAGAACACGAACTCGTAATCAGTATTTATGAGATTCCTAGGAAAAAGTCCCAAATCTTTTCGCTTTAGCTTAACACACAACATCAACGTTACTGGGCTTTCTCCGTGAACTTCTTAGCCATTTCGGACGAGTGGCCTCCGAACAGCGAGGCGTTAGGGTCAACGTACTTCTTAGCTACGCTCACAGCTATCGCTGCCTGAGCGAAACCGACCGCTATTAGGGCGAGCTTCGGCGTGCCCTCCTGATAGGCTATGTCCCCAGCGGCGTAAACTCCAGGAAGGTTAGTCTCCATCTTCTCGTCTACTATTATATCCCTGCCCTTCATGTTAATGCCCCACTTCGGGATGTTGCCTAAGTCGCCCTTGAAACCTATGCTTATTATGATGGCATCTACGTCCAACACCTTCTCCTCCTTGGTCCTGTTATCGAATATAACTGCCTGAGTTACCCTTGAGCCGTCACCTTTCACTTCCTTGAGCTCGTGCCACGTGTAAACCGTCGCGACCTTGTAGAGTTCCTTCACGCTCCTCTCGTGAGCCCTGAACTGATCCCTTCTGTGAATTAGCGTAACGCTCTTAGCTACTGAGGCCAACGTTATGGCCCAATCCACAGCGGAGTCGCCGCCTCCTACAACGAGAACCCTCTTGTTCTCAAAGTCCTTCTTTCTCCTAACCGTGTAGTAAACTCCCTTATTCTCATACTCTACCTCTCCCTTGGCGCCCAGCCTGCTCGGAACCATTCGTCCTATCCCTGCGGCTATCAATATTGTCTTGGCCTTGAATTGGTTGCCTTTGTCGGTCTTTACTACCCACATGTTGTCCTGTGTCCTTTCAATCATGTCGGCCCATTCTCTCTGTCTGATGCTCGGCCCGAACATCTTCGCCTGCTCGACCAGCCTTTGCGCTAACTCGTACGCTTGTATTCCAGGGAACCCTCCCACATCATAGACCATCTTCTCAGGGTATAGGGTCACCAATTGACCTCCTAGCTCGTCCTGAACGTCGATGAGCAATGCCTTCATGTCCCTTAGGCCAGCGTAGAACGTTCCGAAGAGTCCTACCGGACCTCCGCCGATCACGATCATGTCATACTCCGTCATAACGACCGCAGGCTATTTGGTTTAAGTCGATTTAAATATTTTAAAGAACAGCGGTAAGGAGACGTGAACCTTCTGACGGCGCTCTTAGTGCTCTTATTATTGCTGTCGTTCCCGATCCTACTAGCGACCTGGCTACATTACTATAGGAAGATCATTGCGGCCGGCGTGGAATATCCAGGCCCTAACCCTCATTCGCTGACCGTGATTTTGAAGCCTAAAGATAGAGTAACAATAGAGACCGAAGGGAAAGTCACGGTTATAGTTGAAGGGCTGAACGCCTGGCTTGTAGCCAGAAGGAACGGAGGGCCTCCGAGAAGGGTGTACAAGATCGCCCTGTTCAGCGACGTCAAGTATTTAGAAATGACTAACCCAAGCACTGTGTTTGCGGTCACAGTAAGGGTGTTGTGCGAAAGGGAATGCCAAACCTTTAACTCCAGAGACAAGGAGTTAGAGCGGACTTGAGGGTTTTCGTCGCGGCGAAGCGGAGCCCTGAGGCGGAGCAGTACGCTAGGAAGATCGTAGAAGAGTCGGGCTCACTGGGAATAGAAACGGTTTCAAGGCCAGAGGACGCCGATGCCATAATAGTGGCTGGGGGCGACGGAACGCTCCTGAAGTACGTTAAGTATGGCATACCCGTGCTAGGAATAAAGTTCGGCAGAAGGTCGAAGTTGCTTGAGGTTGAACCGGAGGAGGGCGAGCGTGCGTTACGAAGACTGATTAAAGGGGACTACGTGATCGATGAGTACCCTTTACTTGAGGTCGAAATGCGTGGAGAGAAGTTCTTGGCGTTTAATGAGGTAGCACTTATCTTTGACGGCTCAGAGACTATAGTGGCCAGTGTGAGCTTTGAGGGGGAGACGATAACGTTCGAAGGCGATGGCGTGATAATAGCAACGCCCCAGGGCAGTTGGGCTTGGGGGTTCTCAGCCACTGGAGTGGTTGTACACAAAAATGTGGACAGCATGGAGCTTATCCTTATGAACCCCCTTTCTCCCTTGGGCCTTAAGGCAGTTATCCTCCCTCCAGTGGAACTCACTGTAAGGTTGGAGGATAAAGGAAGAGATCAGAAGTCTAAAGTAGTGGCAGACGGCGAGATCTTAGGCTATTTTAGCAGGGCGGGCGATGGTTTTAAGGTAAGGAAAAGTGAGAGAAGGGCGAAGCTCATCAGGTTCGGACAACCGATCAGGATGCTCAGGGTGTGGAGATAGTAATAGCATTATTTTCGACACTGCCGGCTTCCTGGCAGGCCTCGAGGGCCTTTTCGAAAGGGTTTACACCACTCCCTTAGTTTTGAGCGAGGTTAAGGACAGTAATTCAAGGTTCAACCTGGAGCTCGCGATTTCTGGGGGCAAGGTTATTGTGATCGAACCTTCCAAGTCGGCGTTAGCTAGGGTGAGACGGGAGTCCGAGGCGTTAGGCGAGTTAGGGCTATCCGACGCTGACCTCAGTGTTGCCGCTTTAGCGCTAGATCTAAGCAGACCTTTCGTCTTCACCGACGACTTAGCACTACAGAATTTGCTTGCAAGCCTAGGGATACGGTATGGGTCAGTTAAGCTAGGCATTAGACTGACAAAGGTTAAGAGGATCATTTACGTCTGTCCCTCCTGCGGTAGGACTTACTCCTCGCCCGGTCTTTGCTACTTCTGCGGTAACAGGCTTCTCAGAAGGCCCGTTACCTAAGGGAATCACAGCCTAAGGAGAACTATAATTTAATTGAACAAATGATGAAACTCTCGTGGATTACTTAACCGAATATCAGGCTTCCCTCACCGACCCTGAGTCGTTTTGGTCCAGGTGGGCGGATAAACTGGTTTGGGACACACGCTGGACTAAGGTATACAACCCTCAGGGACCCCTGGCCAAATGGTTCGAAGGGGGCAGAACTAACATAGCCTTCAACTCCGCCAGGAGCGAGAGTTCAGCCCTCGTCTGGTACTCAGAGACCGGGGAAAGGTTGGAGCTCAAAGGAAGGGACTTGAGGCTGGGGATCGTAGGAGCTGCGTGTAAACTGAAGGAACTCGGCGTCGGGAAAGGGAACAAGGTGGCCATCTATGGACCCAACGCGATCCAAACCCTCCTATATATGCTTGGATCCGCCTGGATAGGGGCGGTTTACAGCGTTATCTTCGCGGGCCTAGGCGAGGACGCCGTGAAGGCCAGGCTTGACAGGCTGAAGCCAAAAGTGTTAGTTAAGGCGAGGTGGACAGAGCGAAAAGGAAGACGGATTCCTCTGTACTTTTCCGGCGATATAGAGTACAGGACCCTGAATGACGAGGAAGAAGTGAGGGATCTGATCGAGCTTGGGGAATCATGTCACCTCGAGTATGAGGCCGTCGAGGCTAACGAGTCCCTGAAGGTTTTCTTTACTTCAGGAACTACTGGAGTTCCTAAAGGCATAGTGCTCCCCCATGGGGCCTGGATGGTAGGGGACTACGAGGTGTTCGATTACCTTTTCGGCCTAAAGGATGGGGACGTGGTCTTCACCACGGCTGACGTGGGTTGGATAACGTTCTCGAGGATAATGTACGGAACCCTGCTGCACGGAGGGAAGTTAGTGTTCATGGAAGGAGCTCCAGATTACCCTAGCCCCAACAAGATCCAGGAGATCGCGGAACGAGAACACGCCAGGGTGTTCTTCACCTCGCCCACTCTGATCAGGCTGTTCAGAAGGCTCAGCGCCGACCTCCCGAGGACAGAGTTCCTGGCAGCGGCGGGGGAGATATTCGACGAATCCTCATGGAATTACTCCCTGAGGTTCGCAGAAAAGGTCACTGACGTTTATGGCCAGACCGAGCTCGGCTACGTGATCGGCACCCCGTACTCTTTGGACGGCGTGGAGGCGAAGCCCGGTTACGCAGGAGTCCCCTTGCCTGGGGCTGAGCTGGCGGTCCTGGACGACGAGGGCAAACCGACTGACGGTATCGGGAACTTGGTCTCAGTAAGGCCTTTCCCAACTCAGTTCATAGGCGTCCTAAACGACGAGGTAAAGTTCAAGCAGTACTTCGTAAGGTTCGGATATCACGAGACTGGAGACCTAGCTGTGAGGGAAGGCCTTCACTTCAAGATAATGGGGAGAAACGACGACATGATAAAAATCTCGGGACACAGGATAACGAGCGGCGAGGTCGAGGCCGTAGTCTCCGAGGTCAAAGGCGTTACTGAGGCTGCCGCTGTAGGGGTACCCGACGAAATAAAGGGCAACAAGCTCGTTATATTCTACGTGGGCGACGCTAACGAGGGCGAAATAAGGAGGATAGTGAGGGAAAAGCTAGGGCCGATATACGTCGTCGACGACGTCATCAGGGTTAAGAAGCTCCCTAGATCGAGGAGCGGAAAAATAATGAGGAGTGTTTTGAGGAAGATCTTAACGGGGGAACCCTTCGATCCCACCGTTGTCGATGATCCTTCCGACTTGAGGGAGATCGAGCATGTCGTTCGCGGAAAGCTTCAGGGATCTGGTTCCGGTCACTAAGAAGTTTGTATACTTGAACCACGCCGCCGTCTCCCCAACGCCTCTTCCCGTACTCGAGGCCGCTCAGGCTTACCTCAGGGAAGTCGCCAGTGAAGGAACAATAGCTGTCAACAGATACGAAGATGACGACTTCAAGGGCTTGAGGGAGAAACTAGCCAACCTCCTCAACGTCTCCTGGGAGGAGATCTCCTTCGTGCCCAACACCTCTTACGGTGTTAACGTTATCGCTCACGGCCTGGACTTAGGCCCCGGTGACAACGTAGTTACGGACTCCCTGGAGTTCCCAGCGGTGCCTCAACCCTTTTACAAACTTAAGAAAAGGGGCGTCGAGGTGAGGCTGGTAAGGCCTAACCTGAACAGCTTCGAGGACGACGTGCTTTCCGCAGTTGACGGAAGAACGAGGCTTGTAGCGATAAGTCACGTTAGCTTCAACACCGGTATCAGGGTGGACTATGAGAGGGTAGCCGGGGAGGCGCACTCGATGGGGGCTTACGTCTTCCTCGACGTAATTCAAAGCGCTGGGGCAGTCAAGGTAGACCTAAAGCACGTCGATTTCGCTGCAGCCGGGGGATATAAGTGGCTCATGGCGCCTCAGGGCTCGGGGTTTCTTTACGTTAAGAAAGGGCTGATAGAGGATCCACCGTTTTACGGCTGGAGAAGTTCGAAGTACTGGCTTGAGTTTAATGTGGAGAAGTTCGAGGTAGATAAAGGCCCAAGGAGGTTCGAGATCGGTACGATTGACGTGGCCGCCAATTTGGCCTTAGCGAAGTCCGCCGAGATCCTGGCGAAGCACACGGAGGAAGTGAGCTCGAGGGTTCTGGAGCTCTCGGGATATACAATAAGGAGGTTAAGTGAGGAAGGTTTCGAGGTGGTCACGCCTACTGAGAAAAGGGCGGGCATAGTTATCTTTAAGGTGAAGGACCCTCAGAGGGTGGTTAAGGAGCTTCAGGCTAAAGGCGTCATAGCCTCGGCGAGAGGTCAGGGAATTAGGGTATCCACCCACTTCTATAATACCAAGGACGAAATAGAAAAATTGATATCAATCCTTAGACACTCTAACGGCTGAGAAATACGCCTGTTCAAGGATTTCCAAGATTCTGATGAGGCTCGCCTTTATCATATCGAGATCGATAGCGTCTAAATTATCTAGAAGCCTTTCAACGTCCTTTATCTCGTCGTACAACGTCCCTGAAATCAGACCTCTCGAGAAGAGGATTTCCGCGATTGAGCTTCCGACCTGGGACTTAACATACTCGTAAAGTGACTTTACGTCGTCCCTTATCAGATCGTTAACTTCGCTGGAAAGGGCCCACCTCTCAACGTTCTTATAAAGCCTCCAAAACTCGTCACTCATTTTTCCTGGTTATGACCAATAGTCTGATCGCGATGATAAAAGAGTACTTCGGTTACTTCGCCGATAGGCTAAGGAATAAGAAGGCGACTTTCGTCCTCGTAATAGCGACCACCGACGTCAGCCTTATCCCTGGAATAACGATAGCGGGCGCGTCCCCAGAATTCACCCACTTCACCCCAGCTGCTGACGCCGAATTCCTCGTGACCGGGCGAGTTTACTCTATGAACAGCATTCCGGTGTCCCCTACTGGGCTGCCTAGCCCCGTGGTGCTCGCCAGAGCAACCAACGAGCTCCTGAACTTCCCCGTCCTAGTGGCCGACGCGGGTAGTAGAGTGAAGCCGAGAATACCTCTCATAGACCTAGGGGGCGAGCCAGGGAAAGACATTAGGGTTGGAGCGGTCAGGAAGGAGGTTGCGGAGGAAGTCTTACGTAGGTCAGAACTTTTGGGGAAAGAGCTGAGCAAAGCGACCGACCTCCTTCTAATAGGGGAGTCGGTCCCAGGAGGAACCACGACCGCCATGGCGTTGCTCCAGGCTTTGGGCTACGACGCTTTAGGAAAGACGAGCTCCGCGTCTCCAGACAATCCGAAAGACTTGAAGGTCAGGATAGTCAACGAGGCCTTAAGGAACCTGGGGAACGTCAGTTCACCCTTAGAGGTCGCCGCCAAGGTCTCAGATCCTATGTTAATTGCGGTGGCCGGCCTCGTCAACGGGTTCCGCAAGGACGTGCTCCTTTGCGGCGGCACGCAGATGATAGCTGCGGCCGCGTTAATTAAAGCCATGTACGGGAACGAAGCGCTATCCAGGATAGCAATCGGTACGACCCGATGGGTGGTCGAGGATCCTACCGCTGACGCCCTGGGGTTAGCAAAACAAGTGGAGGTCAGAGTGCTTTCAGCCCAGTTAGAGTTCTCCAAATCGAGATACGAGGGGTTGAGGATGTACGATAAGTATTACGTCAAGGAAGGCGTGGGGGCCGGAGGGCTAGCCGTGACCGCCATGGCGAACGGTTACGATAAGGACGTCATATTAGCTAAGACGGAGGAAATATATTCGGGATTGGTGAATAGGGTCTAGAGTAGTTTTAGTTAGGTCGTCATCTATGGTATCTGAATTCCTTACTACCCGGGAGAAAATATTCTTCCTTCTGGAAGAGACGGACAAACCCCTAACGGCTAGACAAATCAAAGAAATTCTGCATCTCGACTCCGAAAAGGACGTTTACGAGCACTTGAGGCACGTGGCGCTAAGCGCCAAGAGAAAAGGGTATAAGTTAGTTGTCCAATATCCTGTGTGCTCTAACTGTGGCTTCGTGTTTGATGACAAGCTCGCTAAGCCCTCCAGGTGTCCCAGATGCGGGAGCACGAAAATAGCGCCTCCAAGGTTCCTGATAAGAAGGTCGTCTTTGTAGACATGGGAGAGACGATAGTCTCGTTCAACCCTAAATTCTGGCAACCCATTTACTGGACGCTGAGGGAACTGGGGTACGACGTCACGGAGAGGACCGTTTATAGGGCCGTTATGAGGGTTTTAGGGGAGGACCATCACCCTGACCCGTTTATCGCAGGACTCTCAAAGCTCGATATAAGGAAGGTCTTGGTGAGCTTAGGGATAGTTCCAAGACGTGACCTGGTGAGCTACCTGGAAAGCAAAAGGCTGTTGGCAAACGAGTGGACCATGTTCGAGGATGCCAGGAGGTTCCTTGAGGAGAAGAAAAAGAAGGGTTACGATATAGTCATGGTGACGAACTCCACTCCCGACCTAAAGGAAATAAGGGAGAGCTTGAATCTCGACAATTACATTACGGGCTACGTCGCTTCCTATGAAGTCGGAGTGCTTAAGCCACATCCCAGGATATTCAGGGTGGCTGTAGATAGGTACGGTTATCCTGAGTACCACGTGGGCGACGTTTACGAGATCGACTTCATTGGGGCGAAAAGGGCTGGAATAAGGGGGATAGTTTTAGACAGGTACTCCTTTTATGATGACCTTAAGGGTGTAGAAAGGGTGAGAAGCCTATTGGAACTGTTGTAACGTCGAAAAAGTCGCTTGAGATCGAGATGTCAAAAGCCCCGCCGTTCCCTTCGCCTAAAATAGACCTGGAACAGTACGTCACCCCGCCCGAACTGGCCTCAGCCGTGTTATGGAATGCCTATCTTTCGGGTCACATAAACGGGAAAATCGTAGCCGATTTCGGTTGTGGTACTGGTATCTTCTGCCGAGGGGCGGAGCTGTTAGGGGCGGAGGAGTGCCTGTGTCTGGAGTTGGATTACGACGCACTCATGACGGCCAGAGGCTACTTAGAGCGGGCGGAAGCCCTTAATGCCGACGTAACTTCTTCCCCTCTCAGAATCGTAGACGTTGTAGTCATGAACCCGCCCTTCGGAACCCAAAGAAAGGGAATAGATAAGGAATTCTTGCTGGAAGCCTTCAGGTTGGCGAGGACAGCAGTTTATTCCATCCACCTCAGCTCTTCTAGCACCATAAGACTCTTTTCTAAGTTAGCACAACAGTTCGGGTTCACGGCAGAGATCGTTACGGTTAATTACAGGATGAAGAGGGAATACGCGTGGCACAGGAAGAGGTTCCACGAGATGCCAACGGATATTTATAAATTCGTAAGGGTGATTCCCTAAAGCGTCTCTTCATTTCTGTATATTCTCTCGAGGAGTTCCTTAACTCCGAGACCGTTAGGCTTGTCTAAAACTATATCTGCTGCCCTCTTCACCTCATCTAAGGCGTTGGCCACAGCGACTTTAACGTCGGCTATCTCGAACAAGCTAAGGTCGTTCTCGCTGTCGCCTACGGCGTAAATTTTACCTTCGAAGTTCAGTTCCTTAAGGGCCCGAAGCACACCGTTCGCTTTGTTCACCCCTTTTGGTAATATCATCACGTCAGACCTGTTCCTCTCCGCGTGCCCTAAACCCTTCACTGCCTCGAGGACTTCCTTTATTTTCTGGCTGCCCCCATTCACGTAAATTATCACCTCGCCTACGGAGTACTCAATGCCCAGCTGTGATAATTTAGAGAGTATTTTATCCCTGTCAGCCATCCACTCGTCGGTGCTCAAAAGGACCGTTCTTCCCTGAAAAACCAGCTTCGCTCCGTTTTCTAGGACCCAAACTGTTGGGCGAAGGTTAGGGGCTAGCTCCCTTATGATTTTCTCCTCCCTACCGGAGGCCACTATGAAAACATGCTTTCTGGAGAACTCATTGACGGCTTCAGAAACGTCTTCTCTGATCCTAAAACCGTCGCTCTCACAAGCCAACGTCCTGTCGTAATCTGAAACCACCGCTACCTTAGGAGAATTCATAACCTAATTCCTCTAGAACTTTTCTCATTTTAAGGGCGTCCCGTTCCAGCTCAGGACTCTCGCATATGAGCGTTATCGACTTTAGTCTCTTATTCTTAAGGATCGCCTCCGCTAGCGGCCTAAAGGGTGGAGTCTCGTTGTCTATCGGGAGGTGCTCATCAACATACTTACCGTTCCTGTACACTAACGATTCGAAATGACTGTTGATGTGTTCCAGGCCTAGCTCGTCTATCAGTCTGTTGATTATCTCATCGTAGTTTATTTGACCTCCTTGTCTCGCGAAAGTGTGGGCCCAGTCTATGTAGGGAATTACCCTTCTGACATCCTTGCTTATACTTATTACCTCGTCTATGGTCCCGAAAGCCGTGTCTTTTGCCATAGTCTCGACGCCGAACTTAACGTTGTACAACCCTTGGCTTTCCGAGAGCTCCACGACCTCTTTAAGCCCTTCCTTTACCAGCTCATAGCATTCTTCAGGTCCTCTTCTGCCGTAGAAGGCTGCGTGAATGGCTATGGCATCAGCCCCCATCTTTTCGGCCCTAATAGCTGTCTCTAAGAGCCTCTTTTTGGAGGCCTCTATCTTAGCTTCGTCCTCCGAGCACAGGTTTATCGCATAAGGTGCGTGAACTGAAAGCCTCACCCCAAGTTCCGACGCCAGTTTACCTACCTTTTCGGCCATCTCTTCTGACATCTTAACTCCCTGTACGAACTCGACCTCCATGGCATTCAGACCGAGATCCTTAACTACTTTCACTCCTTCCAGGGTGTTCCGTTTGCTCGAGGCGTGTGGGATTCCAGCCGGGCCTAAAAATATCTTAACCATTCCTTACCCGTCACTTTAGCTTTCGAGATACTAAATTTATCAACTCGGGCATTTTGTCCCTAAGGGAAACGATTACTGCCTGTATGAACAGATCCTTGTTAAACGCTGACCTATCCGGAACGGTGTTCAGAACTTCTTCCGCCACCTCAGATGCAATCCGCTGAAAGTCTGTCTGGGCGTTGACCACGTTCATAAGTTCCTTGACGTAACTCGATGTTACCAAAAGCACGCTAGTTTCTCCCTTGCCCGTGTCTTCTTGAACCAGCTTAGACAACTCGCTCGCTATTTTATCGCCAGCTGAAGTAACAACCTCTGAAATAACAGGGTCCGAGATCCTTCTCGACTCATCTAGCGAATCTGAGACGAACGCAGCCAGATCTGCGAAGATCGGAACTTTGTTCTCTAATTCCTCTAAAATACTTTTCATAACTATTTCCTCTATAGCGTGTTTCCTGTCTTCTGATAGCGTGAACCCCACCTTAGTTTCGACATTGACTACTTTCTGTGCGCCGAGCTTACTCGCCATAAACTCCACCAGGGTTTGCGCCCTGATTCCGAAGCTTCTGAACTGCTGTGCAGCGAGCGGGCATAGGGTTACCAACTCGCTGTACTTCTCCGCCATAGCCTTACTCAGTTCCCTCGCTCTATTGCCTAGGTTCTTAGCAAGCGCCGCACCGCTGCATCCGTCTATTCTCTTCACTTTGAAACCTCTACTCGTTAACTTCGCGATTATTTCTTGTGCATAATCAGTTGCGAAGCAGGGTACATGTAAGTTGATCTGCTCTTCTTTACCCTCAAAAGGCAAGGCCATGGAAAGCAGGAACAATTCTATCGGCATCACGTAGTAATTAAGCTGCTTACGTAGAACTATGTTGGCGGCTTGCTTAACGTAATCGTTCAAAGTCCTGTAATCCTCAGGTGTTAACGTTATTACGAGCTCCGAGTCCTCTAACGTTTCGATTACCTCACCTAGCCTCCTCTCCACGAACTCCCTAGATCCAGATATGTAGTCATAGAAACCGGAATCCTTATCCGTATCTATAACTCTCACCTTGACCTTGAGTTTCTCAAGGATGGAGGCGGCCAAGTAAGCTTCTTCGACGTTCTCCTGCATTAACGAACCTATCCATAGGACCGTGGTGGAGTCTGGGTTGTGAATAGCGGAGAAAGGTTCTTTCTCGGTCAGCCCTAATGATACATAGGCCTTGGTGGAAACCCCTTTGGCGACCTTAGTCGATAGCTGAACTAGCAAGTATGAGATCGGAATGTTTTCTGGACACACTCTGTCACATAAACCACACTTGTGACAACCAGAAATATCGGCTATCACGGAAAGCGGAATGTCGATCTTTTTGTCGTTTAAGAAGTAGTAGGCCATCGCTCCTTTAACGAAGTCGAACATCCCTTTCGGAGCGTACGGGTTCTTATAAACCACCTTGTACTGCGGACAAACGGTCACGCACATCACACAGTCGATGCATTGAAAGGCGTAGTCCGTGAAAGTCTCCAGGAAAGCCCTAACGGTCTTATAACCGTCGTTGGGACCGCCTGGAGTGACTGACTTCGCCAGCCCTATGCCGAACCTGAAGGTCAGCGCCAGTTTCTGCCTATCTGAGATCTCGAAAACTTTCTTCCCGCGCTTTTCGGGCGGTAGAAGCTTGCCTGGATTGAAGAGCTCCTCGGGATCCGTCTCTTTCTTGTACTTCGAGATTGTTTCGTATCTATCTACCCCTAACTCTGAGAACGTCTTGCTGGTGACGTTGAGCCTGTTCTTGGCGTATTTATGGGCGAACATTCCAACGGAGAGCAAAGAGCCACCTACCTTCACAAAAGCGTCCATCATTAATGTGTTTTTGGCTAGATCGTAAATTAGTTTCTTATCAGTTAGACTTAAAGAAGATATGGTGAATGCGTTAACTAAAAGTACCCTTCTTCTTTCTAGCGCGATATCTAAATCAAATCCGCGGTTTTCCTCTAACACACCCAGAGGACCCAAATTAGATTCAAGCTCCTTAATTAGGTCGGGCAGCTTCTCCATTGGAACTAAACCGTGCTGATGGATTGGGGTTCCGGTCCTTCTCAACGCAGCTATCGCGGCGTGGTTAAAGGTCCACCAGCCTACCCACTTCAGGGGTCTCAGCTCTTTATTGTAATTCTTCAGAATGCTTTCGAGCCTTCTCCTAATTAGGGACTCCCTGGTGGCCGGAAACATCACTATTACGTTCCACTCGTCCTTCTGTAGATCCGCCTTGAAACCGACAATCATGTCGTTTGATATCGAGGGGCCCCTTATCTGAACGTGCCAAAGCGGTAATCCGGTGTCGTAAAACTCCCCGACTATTTTTAGAATCTCGTCTATGCTGGGCGAATGAAAGACGAAAGATAAAGTTGGGATCTTGGGTCTCAGCTTTATCCCAGCCTCGACGATTAGCCCTGTAGTTCCCTCGGCCCCTGCGACTTTCGCGAATCAGGGCCGCTTACGGTCTCGATCTCTCCCCTGGGGTTTACGAACTTTACGTAAGTCAAATTATCTGATATGAAACCCCACTCGTAAGAGCCTATTCCTAACGCGTCACCTGCTATACCGCCCCCCCCCCCCCCACTGAAGAGTCATACGAACTGGGGAACGTTCTCAAAGACAATTTATATGGGTCAGCCTCCACGTCTATTTCCTTCCAGGTAGCCCCAGGCTGGACCATAGCGACGCTCTGATCCCTCGCTATCGTGATCTGCCTCATCATGGAGAAGTCTACGGTTATCCTACCTTCGGTAGGAATCGCGTTACCGTATCTGTTTGTTCCTCGGCCGTAGGGTACTAGGGGGATCTTGTATTTGGTGGCTATTTTCACTAGCTCGACGACTTTCTCAACGGTCTTCGGATAGACTACCGCATCTGGAACTATGTTAATATCCAAGCCGGCAACTACCAATTCGGGAACGAAACCCATGTCGGACGAATGCGAAAGCCGTTCGAGGTAAGACTCCGAATACCTATCGCCAAACAGGCTTTCCAGCTCCCTTGAAGCCTCACGGGGTAACGGCATACAAACGCCTGTTACTCTTAATGTCGGACGCCCTAATAAGCAATATTAAAGTTCTTATCTATGCATCAAACGAATTAACCTGTAATATGCGGACAGCCTATACTGAAATCACATTAGATCATCGTGATGAAATCTAAATGTGGATCACCATCTATCGAATAAAAGATTGTTCTGGATTCAAAAAGAATCAAGTTTATACGTTAAGTTCAGCCACAAAGTTCTATTTATCTGAAGACAATAACTCGACTAATTTCTCATAATACTCTTTCGGTTGTTCCTTTCTAGGAATGAAATCTCTATAAACGTCAGGATAACCCGAACCCCAGGTGGGTATTATGTGTATATGGAGATGAAAGATCACTTGACCTGCGGAGGCGCCCACGTTAGTCAGTATCCTCACACCGTCGGCGCCCAACCTTTGCATTATTCTATTGGCCAGCTTTTTAGTTATTAGAGCTAGATAGGTTATTTCGTCCTCTTTCGCGTTTAAATAATCTGAGTAATGAGCTCTCGGCATAACTAAGGTATGCCCGGGCGAGACTGGGAATTTATCTAAAATAGCTACTGCTTTTTCGTCTTCATAAACCATATATCCATCTAATTTTCTTGAAATTATACCACAAAATATACAGTTCTCGTGCATCTCGTACGTGTTTTTTTCTTTGCCACCCGTTTATAAGAGTGTCAATGTACGACTTGGCGTATACAGCTCTCGAGCTCTTCCTGATATCCTTCGTCAGTAACCTAGTCCCGTTCGGCGGAGCTCCTTACACGTTGATAGGAAGTTTAAAGGTTCCTGAGCTCGGGCTTCCTGCAGTAATCGTCATCACGGCATTAGGAGCCGCGGTGGCCAAAGTTCCTCTATATTATTTCGGCTTAGAAGTCTCGTTTTTATTAAAGAAGAACAGGAACTACCATTTCTTCCAGAACTGGGTAAAGCACAGATCCTTCCTTGTGGCCCTCTTCGTCACCGCCTTCCTGCCAGGCCTTCCCTTAGACGATTACCTTTACATCTGGGCAGGCAGTTTAAAATACAAAATTCTAAAAATGTTAGGGGTGACTTTACTTTCTAAGCTGGTTAAAAGTAGCGTAGAGATTCCCATTGAATACTACTCGTTGTCCTTCGTCTCAAACACGCTCCACATCGACGTTTTCAACAACGCGTTATTACAAGTGGGCTTGGCGCTAACCTTCGTCGTCTTGGGCGTTATCTTGTTCCTGGTGGATTGGGAAAGCCTAATATCCAGGGCTAAATCGATCCTGTCATGGGCGTTAAGGTCTTCGAAACAAGGAAGTTCTCGGTTTACGTAGAGAAGTTCCAACTCCCCAACGGGAAAGTTAAGGAGACTGCTTACGTGGCCCATAAGGGTTCGGTCGTCATCGCTCCTTTTCTGTCGAGTAACGAGCTGATAATGGTAAGACAATACAGGCCAATCGCGGGGAAGTGGCTCTTAGAGTTCCCGGCCGGCACTATCGAGGGAAACGAGCCCCCAGAAGTTACAGCGATGAGGGAGCTGGAGGAGGAAACAGGATATCGGGCTGGGAAATTGAAACACTTGTTCTCCTTTTACGTCTCTCCGGGCGTCACTAACGAGAAAATGCACGCATTCGTGGCCGCCGATCTAAAGAGAACTGAGCAGAAACTGGAGGACTACGAGGTTATCGAGGTGAAGACCGTGAGTCTCGACGACGTCGTTTCGATGGCCTCTGCAGGAGAAATAGAGGACGGGAAGTCCCTCACGCTGGCCTTGTATTTAGCCCTTAACCGACACAAGCTGCAAGACCTTCTTTAGCGATATCAACTATTCATTTAATAAACTACATGCGATGTCGCTCTATTTCTAGTTTGTCCTATTTGCCGGAATCTAGCACGAGATATAGCAACTGTTCGAACGTTAGAAGTTTCGGAAGGTAATCTATCTCTTGCGATCCCTTTAACGAGCTTAGCACGCTCGACAGGATGATCTCTCCGTCCTTTACAGGCCCCTTAGCTATCCTTTCCGTATAGTTCATGAAGCTCTCCCACGATGATGTGACGACCAGGAAAGCTATGGGAACTACTCTGATCTCCAGAGCGTCGAGATATTTATATTCCTTCAGCGACTTCAAGATGAGCTCGTAGCCGCTCACTATCTCCCTGCTGATGCCAAGTTTGTTCAATTTCTTGTTTATTCGTGATTTGAGGTTCTTAATCGTCTTTTCTAGCCTGCTCAGCGGAACCGCATAAGGGTGAACGTAAATCTCGACCCCCTCTCCTCCCTTCATCCTGTCCAAGTATAGGAGGGCATAAAGGCTGGACTTAAGCTGGGACTCGCTAGCGATCCTGACTGTCTTTCCGTCGTTACTGTTCTGTTCGACTGCTAAAAGGAACCTGAATATTGTGGTGGCGTAATAGACCTTGTCTTCGTTCTCTATAATCATAGGTGACTTGACGCTCTCCGGCTGTTCTCTATAGACGAGAACCGAGCTGCCCAGATCGAACTTGTCCTCCAGCAACTCGTCCAGATCGAATTGACCCTCTAGTTCAGCGCTCAGTTCCCCAAGCTCGTTAAACAACTTCACCTTGGGAGGCCTCTGGCTGTAGTCCACGAGTACCTGCCCAAGGGGGAAGCCGTCGTCCTTTCGGATAACTGTCGCGCTAACCAAATCCGGAAGGTATCTGGTGACGCCGACTACGGTTTGAACTTTTCCAGTTTTGCTTCCAGAAAAGACTGCGACGTGTTTAGATGCTATTAACGCTAATTTTTCCCTATCGAACCACGGGTCTCCCAGAAGAAGGTAACCGACCTCCTGCATGTCCGAATCGTTCCCGAAGAAGTACTGTAAGTCATCATTCCCTAAATCGACCACTTTCTCTATTATCTGTTCTACCTGAGATTCGATGTCAGGGCTCGGGAAAAGCACATATCTTTTCCCGTCTAAAAGCCTTACATGCACTCCATTATCCTCTAAAGATATTTCTAGAAGCTCCTTAGAATCTTTGTACACTTTTACTAGAGGTTTATCGCTGTATGATAGAACCCTTATGGTCAAACCCTTCACGTTTTTTATGCCTTCAAAGGATAAAAGCTAATCAGGACTTGAGGGTTTTCCTCACGGGCGAGCCTGGAGTAGGGAAGACCACGGCCTTCCTGAAGATCGTGAACGAGCTGAGAGTTAGGGGCCTGAGGATAGGAGGCTTCTATTGCCCCGAGGTGAGGGAAGGCGGGATAAGGGTTGGGTTCAAGATCGTCGATCTGGAAACGCAGAAATGGAAGTGGTTGGCCAGAACCAGTCCGAGGACTGAAATAAAAGTAGGGAAATATTTCGTACAGCCCGAGGCTCAGGAAATCGTGGATCTCGTGGCTAAGAACTTAAACGAGTACTCGCTAATCGCCATAGACGAGATAGGTCCCATGGAGCTCGCGTTGCCAGCGATAAGGGATTTCATAGATAGGGCGCTTACGCTTAACAAGGACGTTCTAGCGGTCGTGCATAGGAAGGTAAGGCTCAAGGGTGATTACGTGTTCGTAGTGACGCCTGAGAATCGCGACGAAATACCGAAGAAGGTAGTCGAGCTCTTCATCACCAAGCCTTTGTGAATCTTTAATTAGATTTCAATTCAAATTTGTATAACTGTTATGGCCCTAAATGTCTCCGTCGAGGAGTTAAAGAAGGAGCTTTACGACAAGGACTGGAACAAGATAGGGGAAGAAATAGTCAAGTGGATCAAGAACTACGTTGAGGAAAACGGACTTCAGGGAGCCGTGGTCGGGGTCAGCGGCGGCGTGGACTCGGCGACGACGGCCTTCCTCGTTTCCAAAGCCCTCAAGAACTACTACTTCCTAATCCTACCGTCCGACTCGACCCCCCAGAGGGACATCCAGGACGCGTTGAAAGTGGTGAAGCTGTTGAACGCTGAGGACCGGCACTCGATGATAAGCGTGGACGACGTTGTTTCTGTCATTAGAGATAAAGTCAGAACGGACGACAAGAGGGTTATCGGTAACGTGAAGGCCAGGATTAGGATGGTCTACCTTTACGCTTTCGCCCAGAAGTTTAACTACTTGGTCGTTGGAACAGGGGACAAAAGCGAGCTATTGTTGGGTTACTTCACAAAATACGGCGATGGCGGTGTCGACATACTTCCTATCGGGGACCTCTACAAGACCCAAGTGAGGTTGCTGGCTAAGGCCTTAGGAGTTCCGAAGGAGATCTACGAGAAACCCAGTTCTCCAGCGCTTTGGACGGGCCAGACAGCCGAAGAGGAACTCGGCTTCAAGTACGAAGTAGCCGACCTGGTGCTCTACGCTATGTATGAGAAGGGCCTATCCGAGACGGAGGTCACGAGACTCCTGGGGATCGAAAAATCCGTAGTAGAGAGAATTAAGCAATTAGTTAGAATAAATTCGCATAAAAGAAACTTACCTCCTATATTTAAATTGAATCAATAGATTTAATTCAATTAAAGTTAAACTCAATGAAATTATTCTCATTAAAGCCGGTTTTAAACTTATTAAAAACTGTTTTTAACGAGAATTAAATGAGTGATAGTTAAGTAGAACTAACGCAAAGCTCCAATTGATGCCGATCCTGAAGCTCGAAGAGATGCTCAACTCCGAGGGACAGAGCACAAGAATTCAAATTTTAAAACTATTATTAGAGAAACCGAGAACGCCGTACGAGATCTCGAAGCTTACCGGATTGAACTATTCGACCGTGAGGTATCACCTGGACCTAATGCAGAGGTTCGGTCTTGTAAAGGCGAACAAGAACGGGAAAATACTGTACACAATAACTAAAGATGGAGTGAACCTATTAATCGAGAGAGAAGTTTAAAATCGGTAACTCGTGTTAATGTTTTTAATGATTTGTAGTTCTAAAGAAGTGCCTGAGCTTAGAGGTTCGATCTTCTTGGTTCCTAACTGTGACACTCAATACGTCCTTACGAAAATAAAAGAAGTCAAAGAGAGGGCTTCCTCCACTGGGAGGATCCATATACTCAGGATCTTTGAGACCAATTATTTCAGGTTCGAAGTCCTATTCCTTCAGGATGGGAGCCCGTTGATTTCAATATCAACGGTCAGGGGGACTAACAACATCAACCTAAGGTCGGTCGACATGATTAAGGAACTTGCGGACGTCAGCTGTTGCTTCTCGTCCAATACGCAAGTACTAGAGAAAGTGAAGTCGTTCTTAGGGGAGCAGAGGGCTATTGAAGCTGAAGTGATGAACTTCGAGGAGAGCGACGTGAGTGTGGAATACAACCCAGAATGCGAGAAAATAGTGTTAAACGAGTACAGGGAGCCCGAGGTTAGGGAAGGCGTGTCTTGGTCTTCCTCGGAGTTGGCCTACTCGGATCACCTCTTCGTGAAGCTGTTGGGCGGACAGGCTAAATTCATTACGATCTCTACAGAAAGGCCTCAGAACTCGATCAAGTTCTCCTCAGCGGATAGGCTCAGATCGCTCTGCTGTTTCGCGGCCTACGTGTGGAAAAAGCTAAATGAATGTAAAGGGCTTTACGAGGCGCTTAAGGAACTTGAGGCAGCTGCTCCCGTAAGGAAAAGGAGGAAATGAGCGAAAAAGTTAGACCGGTCTACGCAAGAGGCTTTTTCTCCTTTTCAGCTGACGGTAGGGTCAACCAGCTAGTCGTGTTTTACTATTATGACCCAGAAGCTTACTACGTGGGCCTCCCTAAAGAGGAGCTGAGCGAGGAGATTAACGTACTTAAGGAGAACATGCAACGGTTCTTAGACGACGAGAAGATCATGATAAACGGAAAAAGTGTGAGAGCCAGGGTAAGGCATGTCAGGATAGGTTTCGTCTCTATCAACTACCCCTTCATTGAGTACGTGATAGACTTCAAGGGCAACCTAGTTAAGGGAGAGAACGTGTATGAGAACGAGTACGAGAACGAAATAACTGAGTATCCCTATGAGGCCATATGGGTCTTCCCGGGGCCGATCACCTCCTATAGACTGGCGGGGAAGGTTAGTGTATTGGATAACCTCCTCGAATTAGAAGTACTGCCTGGCACTGAGACGGGTGGCCTCGAATGGATAAGGTTCAAGTTGTAAAGATCCTAGCTCTTCAGGCAACCCAACTAGCCAGAACCAGCATTTACGATTCTTACGTTGACGCGTCCTCAAAGGCCCTTAACGTGCTCTACTTCAACAATTACGCGGTAACCTCTACGACTCCAGACAGAGATTTCTTCGTCGGCACGGAGACACAGCTCGACCATTTGTTAAATTACGTCTTGGAAAAATACCAGGGGTTCATCGAGTTGACTCTTGTAATTAACTCCCCAGTTAACATAAGCGAAATTCCGGAGAAGTTCAACGGCATAATTAACGTTGTATGCCTTAACTTAGTAGAAGGCTGTGAGCTGTTAGTGCAGCTCGTGAAAAGGACTGGCGGTGTTTTCGTTTTTACTGAAAACTTGGGAATTTTGGAAAAAATTTTGAATTTCTTATTAAATTGAGTCACTTGAGCTCCTGGGCTATCCTCTTGACTAGGAAGTACGCTAGCGGTATGAGAACTATAGCGAACGCTATCGTCAAGCCCCACATTAACGTGTTAATTATGGAGGTCACGTCGGAGAAGGGCTGTATTATTATCGCTATACCTAGAAGGAGGAAGATCGTGTAAAGGATGAACCTACCGAAGCCCACTAGGTAGCTAAGGTCAGGATGGGCGGACTGTATGCTGTTCATAGCCCTATCAGTTATGGAGAAAGCGGCCAGCAGGACTATTGAACCGATTATGATGTCGTAAAAGAGGTAGGGCGATATCCCTCGTATCCAATAGATGATTGCTAGATTAACGGCTATCACTATGATGATGGCTATTAGGCCGAACCTCAATATGTTGAAAATTATGTCCATGAAGGGGTCGCTTAACGTCGTCTTAACCTTAGAGTACATGTAGTCGGTCAGCATGTTCACTAACGTGATACCCAAGGTAAGGAGAACTATAGCGCCGCCCAGTGAAGGCAAGTACTCCGAGATCATCTGAGTGTAGACAGAAGCGGTTCCTAGATTGAGCACCGAGAAGGCTATCGAGAGCGCTACGATTATTATAATCGCTTTAGTTACACCGATTATGAGATCCTTAGTCTGCTGGATGTGGGGCTCTTGGAATACCCTCAAGTTAAACAAATGCCTCAACGCCCTGGCGACTATGTCGGCCACAAAATAGCCAATCAGTATAATTATCAAGAAGACTATTACACTAGGGATAGCGGATATAATCGTAGCTAGTAAGGAACCTAAGGCGCTTACGGTTTGGTTCACAAGGTTATTAGATTGGGCGGTCACGGGCCTCGCGTATCCCGCTATCAGCAGCGCTGCTAGAGTTAGACTAAGTAGCGGAGTAATACTATACGATTTATTGTACCAGTGAATCCTCATCACCTTCTATAATTTCATATGATCTTTAAAAAGTTACTGTATCTAGCCCTATTGAATGAGTTTACATTTTATGAATTTATCAATTTTGATATTTTATCCAGTAAGGCCTCATATTTCCTTTTCCTAATTTTTAAGGAGCTGAGAGTCCTCTTGAGTTCCTCGGCTTCTCTAAGCTTACTTGCTACATCTTCTGCGGATTTACCGAGGTATCTGCTCTTCAGCCTTCCGTCCTCCCAATACCTTAGGTAATAATACACGTTATTGCCGATCCTCTTGGCTTCGAGATGTCCTTCCGGTAACGACTTCAGTTTCTCCTCTATTTCAACGATCTTCCGTTGTACTTCCTCCAGCTCCTCCTCTATCTGTTTAACCTTCTCCCAGTACATCATTCGACACCTAACAGCATGTTCTCCTCAAGGACTTTCTTCACCTTCTCTTTATCGGGAACTTCCACGTATTTCCTAATCCCTCCCGCCCGCCCTCTGTTAATCAGTTTGACCTTAACTATCCCGAACATGTCGAGCTCGGAAACGATGTCAGAGAACCTCCTGTAGGACAGGGGCTTCTGGCCGTACTTAACGCAGAGGTCACTGTATACCTTATGGGCACTCATCAGGTCCTCGGCTTCGATGACCGCCATAAGGGCGAGCTTGTAATGAAACGGAAGGGCTTTAACGGCCTCGAGCAGCTTCTCCTGTTCGTACTCTATTATCGCCCTATCGACATGGGCCTTGGTTATCCTACCCGTTCCCGAGGCTAGCTGGGCGGCCCTGAAGAGTAAGTTCACCGCCTTCCTCGCGTCCCCGTGCTCCTTCGCTGAAATGGCAGCTATGTAAGCTAGAACCTCGCTGTCGTATGTTCCCTTGTAAAGGCCTATGTCGCTGTACATCTCTAAGATCTTCATGAGTTGCTCGGCGTCATACGGCTTGAATATTATCGTAGGTCCTAAGGACGAGACTATCCTCGGCTCCATGTAATCCCTCACGTTGATGTCGTTGCTTATCATAATGGTTGAGATATCAGCGTCTGTTCTGAGGAGCTGGTAAAGGACTATGTCGCCGCCTCTCCTCTTCACGAGAGTGTCGACCTCGTCCAGGTAAACTATCGCCTTCTTCTTGCCTAGGCCTTCCTTTATGGCCTCGACGTACTCTCCCAAGTTAATCCCGTGTTTCGGAACGGGTTTACCCGTCAGCTTCTCCGTGAGCGCGGAGAGAACGGCCTGAGGAGTTCCTCCCACTTCCCTGCAGTTCACGTAGGCTTGAGTAAGCTCAGCATAGCTTGGATCCTCGGGCTTGATTTCCTCGATTTCATTGAGTATATATTTGGCAACTAACGTTTTCCCGGTTCCAGTCAGGCCCAAGAAAAGGGTGGAGAACTTCACGTTGTTCTTGACGAAATACCTGATGCTAATCGCGACCTCACGTAATATGTCCTCCCTGAAGGGGATGTCCTTGAAGAACGCCAGCGGGTCCATGAAGACCTTCGGGTTCTTTATAACCTCGCCCCTGCCGCCTAACAGTGCTTCTCTAATCATTGCCTGCGTTTCCGTCGTTTTCGACGATATAGTCAGTTAAGCTCGTTACGATCGGTGTTACCGTTGCGGCTGTAACCAACGGTAATCTTGAAGCGTTGGTTACCGTATTTTGCACCCGTTTCTTAGAGGCTTTATTCCCTAATAGCACTACGGCATATTTCCTACGTTTCCGTTAGCGTTCATACCCTAATTTTCAACGCTTTGAAAGTATTTCATTCTACTTATGAAATTGTTAATCAAAAGACCTTCAAGTGTTACTCAATCATTACGTAATACACTTCAGGAGAAGAGACACCCTGCGTTTCCTCCGTTTCTTATACCTAACTCCTACAAATTCTTTATGTGGTTTGTATATTGAAGTAGTAAACATGTCGCTTGGAACTCTTGGTACCAACTATATCAGGACTACTTCGTTATCGATTTTCGAAGGAAATTAGGAGAGGGGGTCTTTGGGTTAGGGAAAAATACTGCAGGAAACGGGCGAAATGTACTGTAATATGCTCCAAGGAGTTTGTCACATAGAGTTGATTATGTCGACGAGCGTTTGTGCGTATTCAGTCGTCGTCAAAGCAGGTACGTTCATGAACCTCGCTATGTCCTGAGTAACCTTCTTCTGCCTTATAGCCTCAGCGACGGCTTTCTCTATCAGGTCAGCAGCCTCGTTCCATCCCATGAACCTAAGCATTAGTTCTCCGCCTTTAATTATGCCAGTTGGGTTCGCTACGTTCTTTCCGGCATACTTAGGGGCGGTGCCGTGAATGGCCTCGAACATTCCTCCTGAATCTCCCACGTTAGCTCCACCCAGCATGCCTATGTTTCCTACCAAGGCTCCCGCAGCGTCAGAGATGTAGTCCCCGTTAAGGTTGGGGGCTAGGATTATATCATACTCGGCGGGCCTGGTGATTATTTGTTGGAACATGTTGTCGGCTACCCTGTCGTTTAAGACTATCTTGTTTTCGGGAACCTTACCGCCGTAAACCGTGTTGACCTCCTCCTCCGTAACTACGTAATCCCTGAACTCCTTGAGGGCAGTTTCGTAAGCCCACTCCCTGAAGGCCCCTTCCGTGTATTTCAGGACGTTACCTTTGTGCATGACCGTGATCTTCCGCCTGCCGTGCTCTATGGCGTACTTGATGGCCATCCTGGTTATCCTCTGCGTCTTGAACCTGCTCATTACCTTAATCCCTATTCCGGTATCCTCCTCTAACTCGACTCCCAACTCCTCCTTCAGGAACTTCCTTATCTTCTTGGCCTGCTCACTGTCGAACGGGTACTCTATGCCCCTGTATAAGTCGTCAGTGTTCTCCCTGAAGATTATCATGTCCACGGCCTCAGGGTTCTTAATCGGGCTCTCTATGCCTGGAACGTACTTCACCGGCCTGATGTTAGCGTAGAGGTCCAGCATCATCCTTATCGCGACGTTCACGCTCCTCCAACCCTTCCCTATCGGAGTCTCGAGAGGTCCTTTGAGAACTACCCTGTATTTCAGGAGCATCTTTTGAGTTTCCTCGGGGAACCTGTTTCCTGTCAGCTTCTCTCCTTTTTCCCCGGCATAGACTTCCATCCACCTTATTTCCCTATCGCTTCCGTAGGCCTTTTGGACGGCGGTATTGATGACCTTAATGGCGGCGTTCGTTATTTCCGGCCCTATTCCGTCCCCTTCAATGTAAAGGATGATCGGCCTCTTTGGCGCTATCCACTTACCGTTCTCGAACCTTATGGGCTCCCCGTCCTCAGGCTCTTTATACAGCATTCCACGTTTGAGTTAAGGATAGGAAAATTAGGTTATCGGGCCTAGTCGATGGAAGCGGAGAAGCTGTCACGATTAACTAAAAGGTTAAGGCTTGACGTCCACTATCATGCCTACCCACTTGCCTTCCTCGTAAAACAGATACTGTACTCCCAGCTTCAGCTTCCTAGAAACGGAACCCCTTTTCAGAGTAACGGGATACTCGAAGTAATACCTGTCCCCATCGCTGATCTTAGAGACTCTTCCGGAGAACTCAACGTCGTAGCCGTACTGGCTCGCCAAGGCCTGAAGCATAACGGTCAGCCGGGTGACTACGTCCTTAAAGCTAGAGCTATAAATCGGCTCAAAGGTCAAGGCCATAAGTTCCTTCTTGAGCGCGGATACGCTCTCCCTGTTCGGCGTTTTCTTGTTGTTCCTAGCCTTAGCCCTCACGGAAGGAGTTCTTATCCTTTCGGGATGTATAAAAGGCGTTCGCTGCGGTATTAACCGGGGAGTTAAGTACCCTAACTACTAGAAGTAATCCCCAGCGTTCTTAATCATCGAGACCAGGTTGTCGAACACCCGTTTGGCGTTTTCCGACTCGAGGTTCCTGGCCGAGTCAATGGTCTTCAAGAGCCCCCTGCTCAACAGGTAGTTGTCAAACTCCAAGGTGAGTTCGTAAGCGAGGTACTTCAACTGTAGTTCTACCTCTTTGAGGTAACGCTCTGTAGCACCTGATAACGCGATCGCCCTAAGCGCGTTCTTCCTCTTAACGCCCTTAAGCCAGGGGGTAGAGGCCTTGGCCTCCTCAAAGGTCTTGCTATCATAAGCAAGGTCGTTTAGGAGCTCCGAAACGTTCAGCCTCAGTTCTTCCCTCCTCTTCTCGGCGAGTTCTCTACCTAGCTCTAATACCCGATCCTCTTCGACTCTCTTTATCTCGCCTAAGTCTATTGGGTTCGAGAATGAACCTCTCATTATTTCCTTCGTCTGCTCGAAGTCCTTGGAAACCAAATCGAAGTTCAGAGGCTTATTGAGTAGCGTGGCTGACATTTGATAGATGCTCAAGAGGTCGAGGGTTAAGTAAAGGGAGACCAACTCGCTCAACTTAACGTCGGAGGAAAGGACAGCGTCCAGTCTAGGACTAGTGTACTTCTTAGGCCACTTGTCCAGTTTTAAGAGTAGAGGAGGACGGGCGTACGAGATCTCCTGGAAGTAGCCTCCGTTAATCGCCCTATAAGCCTTGATCGCCCGTTCCTTGTCATATCCCAAGGATACTGCGAGCGAAATGAAGTCTACCACATCCCTCAATCTGGAAAAACGGGCATAAAAGCCGATACGAGTTGGTCGAGAAAAACGCTCACTTGGGAATGTAGCCCTTCTCTATGAGGTACTCGGCCACTAATATTCCGCCTCCCGCAGCGCCCCTGACGGTGTTGTGGATCAACGATACTAGCCTGACAGTCCTGTTGTTGACCTGCTTCAGCCTTCCGACCACTACGCTCATTCCTGGCACGTCACCCGCCCACCTGTCGAAGTAGGGCTGAGGCCTGTTATCGAGCTCCGTTATCAGTATGGGCCTAGACGGAGCGGTGGGCAGCTTCATGTCCTGGGGCTCGCCCTTGAAGTTCGCTAGGGTCTCCTTGACCTTCTCGACCTTAACGTCCTCCTTGAACGTTATGTACATGACCTCATAGTGGCCGTGTATGGTCGCGATCCTGTGGGTAGTAGCGCTCAACGTGAGCTCGTCCATTGTACCGGGGACGTTCCTCTTCACTTCGCTGAGTATCCTGGTGACTTCCTTCACGGTCTTGGCGTCGTAAGCGTCTCCGAGAACCTTAATGTTGTCCACTACGTCCAGCGAGGCGACTCCGGGATAGCCTTCCCCGCTCAGGGATTGCATCGTGGTGATGAAAACGCTGTCGACCCTGAAGTCCCTGTAAATAGGGGCTAACGGTATCGCTATCCCCTGGGCGGTGCACAGCGGGGTGGTGACTATGAAGCCAGACCAGTCCCTCCTTTTCTTTTGCTCGTCGATCAGGGAAGCGGTGTGACCGTTGACCTCAGGGATCATGAGGGGGACGTCTGGGTCAAACCTATGGTCGGGGGAGTTGCTTATTACTGGGAATCCAGCTTTCGCGAACTCCTCCTCAACTGGTCCAGCCGCGCCCTGAGGCAACGGGGAGAAAACGATATCAACGCCAGCTTTCTTGATCTCGTTCACATCGGTGGGCAATACCGGCATGTCGGCCACTTCTTTAGGTACTTGGCCGATTGTCTGCCACCTGACCACCTCGCTATACGCCTTACCTACGGATCCTTTACCGGCTAAGTAGGCTGGCTTAATGTAAGGGTGCTGGCTTAACATCCTCACATATTCGATTCCAACTAGTCCCGTTGCGCCCAAAATTGCGGCCTTGAGAGTTCTCCTCATGACATCAAATCAAACTGATGAGGGAAATATAAGCTTATTTTAACTGTTTAAGCCTTAGGATTTTTCCACTAATTACGATAAAATTCAAAGTCTTGGCTTTAGTACCGCACCCTCAGCCGAGCTCGACACTAAGGAGGCGTACTGGGCTAACAGTCCTGTAGTGTATCTCGGGGGTTTGGGCTTCCAGCTTTCAGCCCTCTTCTTCAGCTCCTGCTCACTCAACTCAACGTCTATTCTCCCGGCGTCCACGTCTATGTTTATGACGTCGCCGTTCTGGACTAGTGCGATGGGTCCTCCCACCGCCGCTTCAGGCGCCACATGACCCACGCTTATTCCCCTAGTGGCTCCCGAGAACCTGCCGTCCGTGACTAGCGCGACCTTCTCTCCGAGCCCCTGTCCGCTTATCGCCGCGGTTACAGCCAACATCTCCCTCATCCCTGGACCTCCCTTGGGGCCCTCGTACCTTATTATCACTACGTCGCCCTCCTTTATCTTCCCCTCCATGACGGCCTTAAACGCCTCCTCCTCGGAGTCGAACACCATGGCCGGCCCCCTGTGCTTTCTGACGGAGGTCGCAGAAACCTTTATCACCGCCCCTTCCGGCGCCAGGGTTCCCTTAAGGATCTTAATCCCTCCGTAGGGTAATCTCGGGTTCTTCGGGTCCTTCACGATATGGTCGTGGGGGACGTTGGGAAGCCTGTACTCCGCCAGCTCCTGGCCTAGGGTTCTCCCGGTTACGGTTAGCGCGTCTAAGTGAAGTAAGCCGGCGTCGGCCAGCTTCTTGAGGATCAGGGGAACCCCGCCCACCTTGTAGAGGTCGTACATCGTGTACTCTCCGCCAGGCTTCATGCTGACTATTTCTGGGGTCCTCTTGCCTATCCGCTCGAAGTCGTCCAGGGTCAGCTTCACTCCGGCTTCGTGGGCTATGGCTAGGATGTGCAGCACGGCATTCGTTGACCCACCTGAGGCCTGAACCAGGGTTATCGCGTTCTCAAAGGCCTCGAAGGTCATCACGTCCCTGGGCTTTATGCCAAGCTCCATGGCCCTCATAACCGCCCTCCCGGTCTCGTAGGCGTAATTCGTCCTCGAGCCGTCAACTGCAGGGGGCGCGGAGCTTCCTAGGAGGGCCATCCCTAAGGCCTCCGTGGTCATGCCCATGGTGTTCGCCGTGTAAAGCCCTCCACACGTCCCAGCAGTAGGGATGGCGTTGTCCTCCATTAGCCTGAGGTCTTCAGCGGTGAGCTTACCCTTACTGTAAGCCCCGACGGCCTCGTAGACGTCCTGGATGGTGATCGGCTTACCCTTGAAGTTGCCTGGGAGGGTAGTGCCAGAGTACATGATGACGGAGGGTATGTTTATCCTAGCCAGAGCCATCAGGAGCCCTGGGGTGGTCTTATCGCATCCCGATATGGCGACTATGCCGTCATAACCGTGGGCGTTAACTACCATCTCCACGCTGTTGGCAATCACCTCCCTGCTGACAAGCGAGTACTTCATGCCCTCACTGCCCATAGCTATTCCATCTATGACTAGGGGAATGGCGAAGAGCCTGGGGGTTCCACCCGCTGCCCTAACGCCCTCCTTGGCCACGTTGCCTAAGGCCAGCGTGTGTATGTTACAGGGTCCCATCTCCCCCCAAGTCGTCGCTACCCCTACCAGTGGCTTGCTTATGTCCGAGTCGCTTAGGCCCACCGCCTTCAGGAAAGCCCTGTTAGGTGCCTTCTCTATACCTCCGTAAACCAGGTTCGAGCGCGCCTTAAGGTCTTTCATATAAGGCAGAATCCAGGTGGGTCAGCTATAAGCCTTAATCAGCCTGACGTGCATCAGGCATCGATCACCTCAAGACCAATCTTCATCACACTTTAGCGACTATCGTCATCTGGGGGTCCATCACGTCGAACTGCTTCCAGCTGTGTCCGCTGTAGACGTTCAATACAGTTAACCCGAGCCTCTTAAGCTCTCTCACTATCTCGTGTAACGAGTAGAGCCTCTGGCTGAACTCGAACCTATCCACCTCCTTGCCGTTCAGGTAATACGTCCTGATGACTCTGAGCCTAGAGGTTGAAGCGTCGAACTCGTTGGCGTCTACTACTAGGTAGGGCGGAATATAGATATGCCTCACGCTCGGAAGATTATATATTACAAAGTCTCTATTATCGATGTTTATTACGACGAGTTTCCTCGAAGAATCCCTCAAATTCTTTAATATTTCTATGTCCTCCTCTTCCGAATAATAACCCAGGCTGTTGAAGATGTTGATCACTAGGTCGAACTTTCTGTCGCCTATGACGTCCTTTAGCCTCCTCATGTCGCCCTTGAGGAAGGTAACTTTGGGCGACCTAGCCTTAGCGACTTCGAGTAACCGTTCGGAAATGTCCACGCCGACCACGTTATAGCCCAACTCGCTCAGCGAGTGGCTTATCCTCCCGATACCGCAGGGAACGTCCAGGACGTCCCTACCTGACGAGGTCTTCTTGGCCAAAGAGTCGAGCCACTCGGCCCACTCCTTGCCCTCCTCCCAAACCTTTAGCATCTCGCTGACGTAGAGGTCGGACTCGAAGAACTTCTCTACGCTCTCTGACATGCTTAGTTTTATTCCTCACATCGGTATAAAGCTTGCGAAGAGGTTTGGGGTTTTCTCTTGTCGCTTTAGCCTTGCTAACCCTCACGGCGGGCTCGTGGTTCTTCTACACGCTCACGATCCAGGTTAACAATAACGTGCAGATCCTACAGTATAACTTCACGGTAGTGAACGTCACGCCTACGAGCTTGGTTTTCGAGCTGACTACTTATAACTCCTCCAATGGAATGTCGCTCGCTTTCGAGAAGGCCGTCCCTCTCAGTGAGCCTGCGCCTTTCCCATATAACGGCTCCGCCTTCGGAGTGAGTAACGTATCTTACGTGGGAAGCGTAGGTAATTATACCATTTACAGAGGGGTGTTTGAGCTCAACGGTTTGAAGGTTCCCGTAACTCTGTACTTCCGGGACGGAATCCTCGTGAATTACACCGGGTCTTACGGAGGCGTTAAGGTTAACGCCCAGTTACAGGCGTTACAGATAGTTCCCACAAAAGCCTCGGGACCCGAGCCAGGAGCGTTGATAATAGTCTTGGTCATGGTTGCCGCTATAGCGATAGGAGCTGTAGTTTTGATAAAAATAGGGAAGATCTGAACGCATTATTACTAAATAGCCCCATCTCTTACGGTTCAGGTAATGCTGTTCCTGAGGGCTTCAGACGTAGAGAAAGCCTTGAGACCGGAAATAGCGGTTCAGGCGGTAAGGGAGGCCTTCATCGAGCTGTCCTCAGGTAGGATCAACCAGCCCAAGAGGACGGTAATAATGATTAAGGGCGACTGGTGGGCGGTTATGCAGTCCGCCACGGAGAACGCCTTCGTGGCTAAGGTCGTCAACGTTATCCCGAGGAACGTGGCCAGGAATAAGCCGGCGGTCAACGCCGTAGTGCTCCTGATGGATCCCGTGGACGGTAGTCCGTTGGCGGTGATGGAGGGGTCGGTTCTCACGGCCATTAGGACGTCGGCCGCCAGCGTGCTTTCCACCGAAGTTGCCTACGGCAGAAACGTGGGAACTCTGGGGGTGATTGGCGCGGGGACGGAGGCCAGGTACCACCTTAAGATAGCCCTGAAATACCTAAAGATAGGTAAAGTCCTCATAACCGCTAGGAAGAACCACTACGCGTTGGCCAAGGAGTTCGGCGCCGAACCCACAAACCTGGAGACCCTCCTGAGGCAGTCCGACGTCATTTACGCGACGACCTCCTCCAAGGAGCCGGTGGTTTTGGGCAAGTACCTGAAGGATGACTTCCACGTCTCGAGCATAGGTGCACACATGCCGGACTCCAGGGAGCTCGACGACGAGGCCGTAAAGAGGGCTAAGACCTACCTCGTGGACTCAATCGAGGCCGTCTCCGAGGAGGCGGGGGACTTCATAGAGCCGAAGAAGAAGGGAATATTACCTAGGGTTCTCGAGATAGGGGAAGTCATATCGAAGGGATTAAAGGTGGAGAGACCCAGCGTATTCAAGTCCGTAGGGACGTCGGCTCAAGATAACCTCGCAGCCTATTACGCTTATCGGGAGGCGTTAAGGCTTGGCCTCGGAACCGAGCTTACCTTTCCATAAGACGTTGTTTACTCCTTCCTTCTTGTTCACATAGAGGGCTAAGAGGAACAGTAGTGACGATAGTCTGTTGAGGTAGCTCTCGTGTTGTCTCTTCGCTACGCCCTCCCTGAGTAGCGCGACGACCCTCCTTTCCGCCCTCCTCGCAACAGCTCTCGCGAGCTGAAGAGTGGCGGAGGCCAAATGACCTCCTGGCATAACGAAGCTCCTTGGACTCTCCACGTACATCGAGAACTTCTCGATCTCTTCCTCCAGCCATTTCGTTCTCTCGATACCGAATCCCATATCGAACCCCGCAAGCTCGGAAGAAATCGTAAACAGTCGTCCTGGATCTTTCTAATGACGTCCGATAAGGAAGAGTAGAGCGAGGAAACGATACCGAGAACAGAGTAAGCTCGTCTAGATCACCTAAAGCTTCCAGTATGGGGTCGTCTTTCCATATTCGTCCTTTCAAAGGTAGCTTGGTCTTGCCTTCGTCCCCCGCTCCTGTGTACCAAACAGCCAACTCGATCGACTTTGAATACGCTGATACCCTTCATAAGCGTGTGAGAAAGGACTACATATGGCCCGCTATTACGATATTGGCCTGGAGCGTTTCCTACTCCCTCATAAAGTTGGCCCTTCTGTATATGGGGCCCATTCCATTACTCGAAATCCGCTTACTAGCGGGCGGTCTAGTGCTTACGATTATCGCGAGGGGAATAGTAGCTGGTAAAAAGGAGCTCGTTTCCGCTGTTCTCAACGTCGGGCTATTCCTGGTATGTCTGAACTTGGGGGTGGAGCTGTCCTCTAATCCCGCACTGGCAGCTGTGCTGATATACACGCAGCCGGCCTTCCTAATCGCTCTAGGCGCGATTACCGGTGAGCCCGTTTCGTTCCCTAGGGCTTTGGGAACGGCGATTGCGCTCATTGGTGCTGTTATTTCAGCTGGCAGCGTGAACTTCGACCTGGGCGCCCTAGTTTCTTTGGCCGCGGGGTTCCTGTGGGCTTTAGGGACTCTGTATCATCGTAAGTATCTCGCCAACGAGGATCTGATGAAGCTCAACGCGTTCTACTCGCTGGCTTCTTTGGTCATGGACAGCCCGTTGCTGGCCTTAGACCACAGGTTCACGATGAGCGTGATAGGTATACTTTACGCCGTTCTGGTCGGCTTATTGGCCCAAGCCCTCGGTTTCGTGTCGTGGTTTAAGGGAATCAAGGCCTTGGGCCCGTTCGTGACGAGCAGCCTCGGACTGTTAGTTCCTCCGCTCTCCTATGTCTTCACATTCTTAATATTGGGCGACGTTCCTAGTCTAGCGGAGGTAATCGGATCCGCTTTGGTGGTCGGAGGGGTGGCGTTAGCTAACTTGGAGGGGCTCAGGAAGTATGGTGGATGAGTACGTAATAGAGCTCCTCAGTAAGAAGATTCTCGGGGATCTGGTTTGGAGCCCTAATCCTGGACAAGAAATAAGGAAGTGGAGGGAAGTCTTCGGAGTCTCGCAAGCTCAACTGGGCAAACAAATGGGCGTGCACCAGTCCGTTATAGCCGATTACGAGAGAGGAAGGAGGAAGCCTGGTGTAGATTTCATTAAGAAGATGGTAAAAGCCCTGATAGAAATAGACGGGTCTAGGGGCTTTCCAGTAGTCAAGAGCCTCGCTAAGGCCACTACTGGCCTAGGCCCTTACGTCATTTCGGAGGGAGACTTCGCGCCTCCCATTAGGTTAGACGAGGTCGTGAAGGCCTTAGGGTACACGCTCAACGTCAAGCTACCTTTGTCGCTAATTCATGGCTGGCTGGTTGTAGATAGCGTTAAGGCTATTCTCTACATGGAAGGGGCCGATTACTATCAGCTCCTGTCGAACTCCGTCGGGAGGCTGCTAGTTTTCACAAACGTGAGTAACGGTAGGTCTCCGATGATAGCCTTAAGGGTGGGGGTCACCCTCACGCCGTTAAAGCCCGGAGCGGTCGTAATTCATAGGCCCACGCGCAGCTTTGACCAGCTAGCCCTCCTTCTCGCGATAAGGTCGGATATTCCTATAATTATTTCCACCAAAAAGACGGTAAGCGACCTGATCGAGACGCTCAAGAGCCTTGGCCTTCGGTCAACATGAGTATGGCCTTCGCTACGTCACCCTCAGCCTTTATGAGGGCCTCCCTGGCCTCCGCCTCGCTCTTGCCCGTCTGTTCCGCCACCAGCCTCACGTCCTCGTCCCTGATCTCTACGGTCTGGTTTTGTTGGGCCTTAGCCTGTTCAGTATACTTACCCATCACCGTGAAGAACTCCATGTTCTGGACGAAAGTCCTCGTGACCTGAGGGGACTCGAACACTAACGTCTTATCGGGGAGCTCGATTATCACTCTTACCGCGTTAAGTTGCTCGTTCCTAACGCCCATCCTCTCCAGCATTTTGGAGAAGGCTTTCTGGTCTAGTTTCACGAATTTTCCTTTGGCTTTCTAACGCTTAATAGTTTTACACAAAGAACCTCCTGTGCTTTCGATTAAAGTGCTAGGAGGCGGTATGGAAGTAGGCAGGGCTGCCATTGAGGTCCTGGATAGGAACGAAGCTTTGATTCTCGATTACGGCGTGAACTTCGATCAGAACGACAACCCGGTACTCCCCCTTCAGGAGACCCCGAGCCTCATTAAGGGCTTCGTGGTCTCCCACGCTCACCTGGATCACGTGGGCGCGCTCCCCCTTTACCAGGTATCGACCGACATTCCCGTTTACGGAACGGAGATGTCTAGGAATATAGCGGAACTAATGCTAAAGGACTTCCTTAAGCTCTCGGGCGCCAAGCTGCCCTTTGAGTGGGTTGAGGTGAAGAAGGTCATAGATAACTGGAAGCCTAAGAAGCTCTACGAAACCTTTGAGGTCGGCAACTTCAAGGTGGAACTGAGCGACGCTGGCCACATACCTGGAAGCTCCTACGTGAAGGTTTACACCTCGACCAAAACGATCGCTTACACCGGAGATACCAACTTAATCAACACGCCATTGGTTAAGCCTGCCGACGTCGACTCCCTTAGGGACGTAGATGTTTTGGTTATGGAAACGACATACGGTAGGTTCAACCACCCCTCAAGGGAGCAGGTGGAGAGGGATTTCGTGAAAACCGCGAGGGAGGTAATAGAATCAGGAGGCACCGTTTTGGTTCCAGCCTTCAGCCTAGCGAGGAGCCAGGAGCTCCTTGCCGTGTTGGCCAAGTACGACTTCGAGTACCCAGTATACTACGACGGTATGGTCAGGGAGATCATGGAGATCATGATGAGGCAGAGGGATTACATAAACGACTGGAGCTCGTTGAAGAAGGCTTACGATGAGTTCAACTACGTCAGCAGCTGGGAGGAAAGGAGCAAGGCGGTGAGGGAGAGGGGAGTGATAGTTTCTAGCGCCGGAATGCTCAAGGGAGGCCCGGCCGTTTGGTACTTCAGGAAGCTCTCATCGAACCCGAAGAACGCGGTCTTTTTGGTGAGCTATCAAGCTGAGAACACGCCGGGGAGGAGGCTCCTCGAGACAGGGAAGTTCGACGAGTATTCCCCAGTACTGAAGGCCAGGCTGGAGCTATTCGACTTCTCGAGTCACGCGGGTAAGAAGGACTTGAAGAGGATAGTGAAGAGCGCGTCGAACTTAGAGAAGCTCATCCTAGTTCACGGATCCCCCGATAATCTAACGGCCTTCGGCAAGGAGGTAAAGGAGGAGATGGGTGTGGACGTTATTATTCCGCAGAGCGGACAAGAGATTGTCTTATGATAACCCTGCTGATTCACGCCGAGAGGTTCTCCTATCGCGTTAATGAGCCCGCTATTAAGAACCCTGAGGAGCCTAAGGTCCCCGAATTCGAAGGGCAGAACGTTTTGGTCGTCTTCACGACAGTCGAGAAAGGGGACGACGAGAACGTGATAAAGAGGGCGGCAAACGACATTATCGATGTCGCCTCCAAGGTGAAGGCTTCGTCGGTCGTGATTTACCCCTACGCTCACCTTTCCGATAACCTGGCTCTCCCCTCGGATGCCGTGAAGGTGCTGGACGAGCTTCACAGGTTAATTTCGGATCGCTTGCAGGCCGTGAGGGCCCCCTTTGGCTGGTACAAAGCCTTCACAATCTCCTGCTACGGCCATCCGTTAAGCGAGCTATCTAGGAGGATAAGGAACGAGCCGGAGTACCAGAAGGCGCAGGAGATGAGCGTTTGCGAGAAGTTCGGTTTTCCCGTTTCGCCCTTAGCTACTGCGATTAGGAGGGCGACCTTAGACTGGCTGAGGAAAGTCATTCCTCATGAGACCGAGGCGGAGGGTGACGGGGACGTCGAGGAGGGGATGTTAAGAATAGTATACTCGGAGCCGAAGGGGAGGAAGGTTCCCTGTGTCAACGACGGTACCCTGGTATACGTAAGGACTAGATCGAAGCCTGAGGGTTTGCCCGAGGTGTTTAAGGACTCCACCAACGAGATTCCCGTAGTTGTTGCGAAAGAAGGGTATTACGAAATTAACGCGAACGCCTTAATGTACTACTTCATGGTAGAGTCCGCTAAGAAGAGTCCTCCCACTCTCCCTCTGTGGATGAGTCCTATTCAGGTGAGGATTATACCGGTCAAGAGAGACCTGGTGGACAAGGCACTGGAGCTAGCCTCCAAGTTGCGAAACTACAGGGTGGACGTTGATGACACCGATGAAGGGTTAGGTAAGAAAATAGCGAGAGCTGGGACCGAGTGGGTTCCCTTCGTGGTGATCTTAGGGGAGAGGGAGGTCGAGACAGGTAACTTAACCGTCAAGGTAAGGGAGAGGAACGAGCAAAGGCAGATGACCCTCGAGGAGTTGATGGACCAGCTGAAAGGTAACGAAGCCCTCTCCCCCTCGCCTTTGCCATTAAGGGTGAGCAAAAGGGTCCATAAATGATCGTGGCCGAGGTTCCGCTAAAGGTAACGCTATTCGGAGAGCACGCAGTGGTTTACGGGAGGCCCGCCATAGCGTTCACCATATCTCAGAAAATGCTTGTGAAGGTCGAGGAGTCCGACAGGTTCGAAGTCATATCGAACAACCTGGTCGTTAGGGGGCTCAGGGTCCTACTAGATAGCTACACTGTTTACAGCGAGGAAGCCAAAAGGGTACTTCGCTATGTTGAGGAGGCCTTGAGGTACTTCGGTGCCGAGAGGCCCGTGAGGGTCGAGATCGAGTCACCTGTCGAACCTTCGGTAGGACTGGGGACTAGCGCGGGCGTTGTGGTAGGCACGGTGGCGGCTTACTCTAGGCTCTTGGGGTATAGGTTAAGCAACGAGGAAATAGCCAGGATAGCCCACGAGGTCGAGCTAAGGGTTCAGGGAATAGGCAGTAGGATGGACACCACTACTGAATCGCTCGGAGGGTTCGTGTACTTCAGCGGTGACGGAAGTGTGGAGAAGATAAGTCCGTGCGGCCTATCCTTCTCCGCGGGCTATTTCAGGAGGGTGAGGACTACGGCTGAGACCTTGAGGATAGTTAGGACGCTTAGGGCCAGGAAGGAGGGACTAATAGATAAGGTGTTCGACATGATAAAGGAGATCACTGACGAGGGCCTGAAGGCGCTTAAGGCATGTGACGAGGACTCCTTGGGCGAGCTGATGTATATGAACCACGCGTTACTGTCTCTCATAGGTGTGAGCACTGCAGTACAGGACGAGCTGATTGCGAGGGCTAGGGAGTTGGGAGTTAAAGGCTGTAAGCTAAGCGGGGGAGGCGGAGGAGGTCTCACGGTATGCCTGGAGGACGAGAGGGCGAAGAGCCTTCTGAAGGCCTTCGGAGCCAACTTGATAGACGCTAGACCGACCGACACAGGCGTTATAGTCAGGGAAGTATTGACCTGAGCACACTCATCGGGAACGTTACCTCTTAGGGCTTACCGAAATTCGTTTAGACGTTAAAGTTTCGAAAATGCTTATTCTTTCTTACAGCCACTACGATCTCGTCTTGTGCGGGATTATAGGGGTCGTGTGTCAGGAAGAGTCGAGGCGGATAGCCGAGATAACGGTGAACGCCCTCAAGAGGTTGGAGTATAGGGGTTATGATAGCGTAGGAGTGGCCTCGGTGAGCTCCCGAGGGATTGAGGTGAGGAAGGCCAAGGGTAAGGTCGATGACGTGGTTCGAATTAAGAGGATCCCCGAGCTCACAGGCTTCCTCATGATAGGTCATACGAGGTGGGCCACACACGGTCCCCCGAGCGACAAGAATGCTCACCCTCACACGGACTGTAAAGGGGAAATAGCGGTGGTTCATAACGGCACAATAAAGAACTACAGAGAGCTCAGAGAGGAGCTCGAGTCCTTAGGGCATAAGTTCGTCAGCGAGACCGATACGGAGGTGATCCCTCACCTCATTGAGGAGTTCATGAAGAGGGGCATGGACTCCTTCAGCGCCTTCAAGGCCGCCATAAGGGCTCTGCACGGGAGTTACGCGGTTTTGGCGATCGTAAAGGGTGAAAGGAAGATCTACTTCGCGAAGAAGGACAACCCCTTGGTGATAGGCCTAGGGGACGGGATGAACTTCGTGGCGAGCGATATCCCCGCGTTCCTCGATGAGACCAATAGGATCATCGTCCTCAAGGACGGGGAGCTGGGCTACGTCACTCCTGAGGAGGTCCACGTGGAGACCTTAGAGGGAAACGTGGTGGACTTAACTAAGCGCATCATAGTAGTCAACTGGAAGTCGGAGAGCGTCACCAAAGGGGGCTACCCCCACTTCATGCTCAAGGAAATCCACGAGTCCCCGGTGGCGGTCGAGGATACGATCAACGGTATGCTGAGCGACAGGGAGACGCTTACGGAAGCGGTCAAGGCATTAGCGGAGGCTCGAAGAGTCATAGTTGTCGCCTCGGGGACCAGTTATCACGCAGGGCTTTACTTTCACGAGCTCCTGCTGTCCGAAGGTTACAACTCCCTCCCCATAATCGCGTCAGAGCATTACACAGTGAAGGCGAACCCCTCAGACGTCGTGCTAGCGATCAGTCAAAGCGGGGAAACGTTAGACGTCGTACTGGCGGTTAAGTCCTTCAAAGCCAAGGGAGCCAAAGTGATTTCCTTAACCAACGTGATCGGGAGCGCGTTGGCCAGGGAGAGCGACGTAGCCCTATACATGAGGGCGGGGCCCGAAATCGGGGTAGCAGCAACTAAGACCTTCGTCTCACAGCTGGCCTCACTGACTTTACTGTATTCCGAACTCACTGGGAACTTCAAGGAAGAGACCAGGAAGATACGGTCAATCCTGGAGAGAACCATAGAAACTTACGAGGGTACCTCGAAGGAATGGGGCGAGGAGTTGGCTAAGAAAAGCAACGCGTATTACTTAGGCAGGGGTTTAGGACTCCCCCTCGCCATGGAGGGAGCGTTGAAGATTAAGGAGGTTGCCTACGTTCACGCCGAGGCCTACCCTGCCGGCGAGAGTAAGCACGGCCCCATAGCTCTGGTCAGTCCCGGCTTCCCAGTCTTTTTCATAAACGTCGACAAGAGTGACCTATTGTTGAACAACCACGCCGAAATGAAGGCGAGGGGCGCGGAGACCTTCGCGATAAGCTCCAACGTCGCTCTGGGAGCCGATCACGAAATCGTTTTGGGTTTCTCCGATTTCCTCTCGACCTTCGCCGTAGCTCCCATAATTCAGCTGGTGAGTTATTACGCGGCCGTAACTAGGGGCTACGATCCCGATAAGCCCAGGAACCTGGCCAAAACGGTGACTGTGGAGTGAGGAAAGGCATTTCCCTTGGCCGTTCTCGTTACGCCTTATTAGTCCTAACGTTGATAGTCGCTCTCAGCCTGTCGCTCGGGATCGCTTCCGCCTATCAATGTTTGCCCCTCTCGGTTCCTCATTCTTCGTTCGGTAAAACCTACGCGTTGGAGGGCTTATACAACGTAATTGTCGTTAACGATACTCCTTACTTCGTGCTTCAGGCCGGGAAAAACTTCACGGTGTTCGACTATAACGGGCAAAGCGTAATTTCGGGAATGAGTTTCTTGGGAATTTACCCTTCGTCCCTAGGCCTGGTGGTCGGGAGCAAGTACTATTTTTACCTGAACGGACAGCCCATAATGCAGAGTCCAGGCCTTTTCGTGGGCGGAGGGGCTTACAGGGATTACGTTTGGGCTATCCTGAGTAACGGCTCCGTCATGGTCTGGACTCCGAACGGGGGGTACCTAGTGAAGGCGTACGGGATCCCTAAGGGCATACTGTTCTTCAACAACTTCTCGGTCTTCGTCAACGGTACGGTGAGTTATCTCTTCACCGCACACGTCAACGCTCCCACCTACCAGGAATACTTCTTCGCGGTAGTCAACACCGGTTTACCAGGAGAGGTAAACCTCACGGAAGCCAAGGTTTATAATATATACGTCAGCTATACCGTACCCGTCTCTTACGGTTTCCTGGACGGAAAACCCTATTTCCTGGGATACAACATCACGACTAACTCCACGATTCTTTACTACAACGGTAAACTCCACACTTTCGAGGGCTTACCTAGGCTGTTGGTCAACTTTACCGTGCCGTTTTACGTGATTCGACAGGGCGGTGATAATTACTTGACGCTGTTCGCCAACGGTAGCTCCTTCGAGTTCAGCCTCAACGGAACGCTGAGGGTCTTTTATACGTGGAACGAAGTCTACTTCTACGGGATAAGCGGGAACAGGACCTACGTACTGGAGCCGTTCGGGACGCCCGAAGTCTTCAACGCCTCACAACCCCTGAGCCTAGTCGTTGGTAACAGGAGTGTAGTCCTCACCGCCCTGACGACGAAAGGGTTCAAGGCCTTCGTCAACCTCTCATGGAACTCTAGCATGGTGCTTCAAACAATATCCCTAAACAACGGTTACTGGACAGTCTACTTGGCTTACCCTGACTATTATCAACGTCTAACTGTGGCCACGAACGGCTCAGGTTACATAAGTGTACCTCCAGAAACGGAAGTGTACCCCAACACCAGATACGATCCTCTCATATTCTGCAGCTTCAAGCTGCCGAACTCTACCGGGTTCATACAAAACGTTACATCAACGACCTCAACGAATACGGGCTTTCACGAGGTTCCCTATACGTATTATATTATAGTCGGCGTCGCGGTTATAATTACAGCCTATGCAGGCCTTGTTGCTCTCCGCCGGAAGAGGTGAGGGCCTCCTACCTTACACTTTGCACGTTCAGAAGGAGGCGATTAGGATAACGGGAAGGGCCGTAATCAGCTTCCCCATACTGGGCCTAAAGGCGGTGGGGGTTGACGAGTACGTGGTGGTCGTTAACGAAAGAGCCTCACAGATCGAGGAGGTTCTGGAGGAGCTGGACGTCTCTTACGAGACCGTGACTCAAACCAGCCCAGGCCTAATAGGGGCCGTTAAGGACGGGCTCAAGAAGGTAAGCGGGGATCGTTATGTCCTAGCGTTTGGCGACATAGTAGCGCCAACGGAGTTCTATAGGGGTCTAATGGACAACAGCGCCTACGGCAAGGAGGCAGTTATATCGATGGTTCCCGTCTCGAAGGGCGAGCAGACCTACGGCACAATGACCTTTGAGGGCGGCCAAATTAAGATTGGCAAGTCCTCTTTAGCGCTGGGAGGTGCCTACGTTCTACCCAGAGTGGAATTCGACGACCTCTACGCGTTCATAGAACAGCTCTCGAGGGAGGGAAAGGTGAGCTTTTTCGTGTGGTCTGGAATGTGGCTAGACATAGGTTATCCCGAGGATCTCATAATGGCGATACAGGAGCTGCTCGAGGGTAGGGGAAGCGTCATAGGCAAAGAGGCTAAGCTCAAACAGGGAGTGGTGGTAGAGAACAGCGTCATAGAGGACGGGGCGACAATCGAGAATTACGCGGTGATTAAGAACTCTTACGTAGGGAGGGACGCGTATGTGGGGGACTTCGCCCTGGTGAGGAGCTTCTCGTCCCTCGAGGAGGGATCCTCCGTGGGAGCCTACGCCGAAATAGCGCACTCGTTAATAGGCAGGAGAGCTAAGGTAGGCTCGAAGGCCTACCTCAGCTACACCGTGGTCGGGGACAACGCTGACGTAGGGTCTGCAGTCATAACGATAAGTTACCCTGGTAGGCCGGTGAGGGGGAAGGAGGCCAAGTTAGGGGCCCTCATTTCGCCAGGACAAAGGGTGGAACACGGCAGGATCCTTCAGGCAGGATTCAGGGCCTGAGTCTCGAGAGGCTTTAAATCGGATGCGTCTTTAGCTTACATCGGCTTTGTCGATCTGGACTATAGTCGGCGTCGCGGCTCTAATCGTTATAATTATCGTGGGCGCGCTGATGTATCAAACCGTGACAAACATAAGGACTTCCGTTTCCGTAGTTAAGCTCGTTATGAGCCCTAACGGTCCTGTAATAGCCTTCCTGAACTTCAGCGTTCACAACGGGGGACTACTCCCCTTCTCCGCGTCTTACACGTTGACATTAAGGTACGGAACTCAGGAGATAACGAAGAACTTCACGGTGAGCGTGGGAGGTGGCGGAACGCAAAGCTTCATCTTCGGGATCCCCCTTAACTCGTCACTTATCACCGTCAGTCTCAGTGGCTCAGGGATTTACGATTACAGGCATTCGGAGGATCTCACTAGTTTAGTTCTAGACCTCCAAAGGCTTTACGTGTACTCGACTATCAGCGTCAAGCCCCCCACATATAAGGGAGGTTACATACAGGAGAGGACGTTAAGCGAACCTATCAACTACAGCTTCAGTATCATCTTACTTAACGTGACTGACTACCTTAACGGCTCCAAACTGTACTTTGTGAAAATAGAGTTCTTCCCGTTATCTAAAGGGGGAATCAGTATAAACAGTACGGCGAAGATTTACCTCAGCACGAACGTCAGCAAACCGATCGAGCTGACTCTCTTCCCTTACGGGAAGGCCGAGGCCACAATAGTTACACAGTACCCGTTTTTCAATATGAACTTCAGCGTGCTAGAGGGCAACGCACGCGTAGGTTACGGCTTTTACAACGTGTCCGTCTAGGCGGTAAGATTTAAATGAGTTATAAACAAGTCTCAACTTGCGGCCGTAGTCTAGCCTGGATCAGGACGCCGCCCTGCCACGGCGGAGGTCCCGGGTTCAAATCCCGGCGGCCGCATTCGAGGTTTTCATCTCAGACGCCTTCTTGTTTCTCTGGCTTTAGGATGTCTCAAAGACATCAATGGGGACAACTTAACTTCCTCGGGGTTTTAATTCGGAGAACGGACGCAATGTTTCCCTCACGTCTACGGATACTTGTGTAACACAATCTAACGTAATCGTGGTCGTGGTTTGTTAAGTAGTCGCCTTTAATGGCACTTACGTGACATACACATATGGACTACTGCACGGCGCTTAGGGAGGTGTTAAAGCACAACATAGTCTGGATAGAGGCTCAATCGTGCTCAGGAGAAACGGTGATGATTCTAAGGTCTGGCTGTCAGGGCCTGGAGGACCTTTTCTTCCATTCTTCTCCCGCGAAGTTCGTCTCGCTTTTCTGCGAGGAAAAATCGGGAAAAGAGATTCTAGAGAAGATTTTACAAATGACCGACTTCGTCCTGGTAATCGAGGGTGCCATCCCTTCCGACGACTCACTCTGCACATTTGGCGGGTACTCCTGTTCTCAGGTCATAAAGCTCCTGGCAGAGAGGGCCCATAGCGTAGTAGCTGTGGGCTCTTGTGCGGTTAACGGTGGTATACTCAGGGAGGCGGGCAGTAAAGGGGTTAAGGAGGTGATCGGTGATAAGAAAAAGGTCTTCGAGGTCCCAGGCTGTCCAGCTTCCCCTCAAATGATGGTCGCGACGATCTACTACGCGTTGGGTGGGAAGGGTGGAGCTTGACCTGGAACCTATAAGCAGAATAGAGGGGCACTTGGGGGTCCACGTTAAGGTCGAGGACGGGGAGTACGTCGACGCGAGAGTAAAGGTGACGATGTACCGGGGGTTCGAGAGTCTGCTCAAGGGGAAGGACCTTCACTTGGCGCCAAACGTGGCAGGTAAGATCTGCGGGGTTTGTGGAGCGACGCACACTTTGGTGTCGACCGAGGCCCTGGAAATGGCTTACGGCGTATACCCCTCGTCAGACGCCATCAAGTTCAGGAACATCGCGTACTCGCTGGCCGACATCATGTACAACAACGTAACGGTCGTGTACCTGTTTCAGGCCATCGATTACTCCGCAGAGGTCGTTAAGAAGCACACCCCCAGCGTTTACGAGAGGGCGAAAGAAACCAACTGCGAGTTCAGGGACGTTCACGGGTACCCTAAGGTCTCATCCATATTAGATAATTTGTATTTCGGTAAGGAAATATACAGGTCGGCTTTCCGCGTCCAGACCGCACTCAGGGACTTGGCAACGGCCATATGGCTCAGGTACCCTCAGCCCCTTAGCCTCAAGCCCGGTACCATAACAATCAGGGACCCATCTATAGCGGAAAAGGTCAAGAAATTCATGAAGGAAGATAGAGAGATCGAAAAACTCTTCTACATAATGGCAGAATTAAGGGAGTTCTTCGCGGGTTACAAGAGGATAGAGGACGACTACGTAACGTACGGGCTCTTAGAAAGCGACGAATACGACGCAGATTACGAGGACATGGACGAGTGGGGGAGCAAGAGGGAGTTCCCTGCAGCCTTAATAATAAACGGGGAGCTAGTGGAGGACAGGCTCTCCAAGATCCTTCTAGGTGTTAAGGTTTACGTGGACGGCACGCCCTACGAGGACTGGGATAAGGAGTACGAGAGGGACGAGCTGGGGAACGAGTTAGATAGGAGACACCCCTGGAACAAGGAGACTAAGCTCAAGGGCAAAATCGTGATTAACAACTTCGTACCGACAGTGAAGCAATACTATAACGGTAAGGAATACATGCCCACCACCGGGGACATAGCGAGACTTTATGCCTATAGGCTAAAGAAGGGCAAAATAAGGGCCTTGGGCTACGAGTGGGAGCCCAGGGGCAACACCGTGATGGAAAGGACCTTCGCGAGGATCTTCACCGTGGCGTACCTTAAGGAGTATCTACAACAGATAGAGGTTAGCGGCACAGACCTTAGCCCGAGGAAGGGCAAAAGGGGTTACAAGCTCGCGGTGGGCGCCCATGACGCGCCTAGGGGGGCCAACGCTCACTGGTTAATAACGGACGGGAACAAAGTGCTGAGATACCAGATAATAACGCCCAGCGATAGGAACTTCAGCCCCAACTTAGGTCCAGTGGAGAGATCGATAATCGGTCAGAAAGTGACCGAGGAGGCCGGGGTTTCTGGACTGGACGCGTTGAGGATAGTGAGGAGTTTTGACCCATGCTCCGCCTGTGCCGTCCATTTAGAATACAAAAATAACATAATAAAGCTTCTAGTTTGAGCTCATTTTTCAAATTTCATGTTATTTCATCTACAAATAGGATTAATTTTTTATAGTTACAAAATATCGAAAAATCTAAATTGTCGTTCTCCGTGCAATTTTACCCCGTTACTCTTCGTGTGTACATAGGGCCTTGAGGTAATCGAAGAGATAATGGCACATGTGTCTGCTTTCAAAGGAGAGTATCAATTAATTTGTAAGCCATTTTATCCTTAACTTTTCCAAAAAAGTTTATAAACTTAATATATTTTCACAGCATATGGACGCTAACTGGAAACAGGTTCCGATTGAGGTAAGGGAAGGAATTAGGTATCTTTCTGCCCACTTCTATCCAGAAAGCCTGATGGGTAGATGGAGCGAGCTCAAAAGGCTAGCCTTCAGCTCGGCGAAAACGGTTAAACAATACTCCCTTCAGCAAGTAATAGAAGAGCTAGAGCACTTCGATTTCTTCAGGGAATACTTCAAGGAGGAGCCTCTAAGCAACGTGAAGCTGCCTCAGTCCTATATAGAGCTCTTCGACGGGCTCGTAGAGGACTTCAAGTCGCCAAACTGGAAGGACAGGGTAGCCGCCAGGTTCCACATGATCACCGAGGGCGTCTTAGCGACGGTGGGCCTCAAAATACTGAACGAGACCTCGAGGAAGTTTGGGCTGAACAAATTCAATGAGGGGATCAGGGTCATCATAGAGGACGAGGCGAGGCACGTGAACTTCGGGTTCTCCCTAATTGAGGACAAGGAGTACGTAATGAGGCGAGTAGAAGAGCTCTTCCCCCTAGCGGTTAGAATAGTCAAAGACGGGAAGGAGAAGATCGAGCCATTAGGTTACAGCGTCGATGAGCTGATCGGCTTAATGGAGGAGCTCAAGAGAGCCAGATTAGAGAAAATCAGGGCGCTTTGAGCTCTATTCGTTAGTATTTTATGATGATCTCTATATGAAATTAAAGTATTAAACAAAAATATTAAATTTATTCTATAATGTTATAAAAAAGAATCGTATAGACTTGGTCAAATTAAAAGCCGACCCGAAGTCCCTCATCAAGTTATAATCCCTCGCCCGGTAATACGTTTCTCAGTGGTAGTTAGCAACGTCTCATCTCAAGCTCCGCAAGCGGCTCCTGAGGCCACAGCCCTATCCGTAATGCTCACCCTCCTTCCTTACCTACTCTGGATCGCCGCGTTCCTCTTCATGGTCTACATGGCTACCAGGATGCAGGTGGGTTTGGGAATAAACAGGAAACAGGACAGGAAGGTCTACTTACCTCCTTCCGTATCATGGGATTCGGTCATCGACATGAACGAGGTGAAGAGTAGGCTCTTGGAGATAGCGGAGTGGGTAAAGGCGAGGAAGAAGCCTTACGGGGTGATCCTTTTCGGGCCCCCAGGAACAGGGAAGACCCTCGTAGCAAAGGCCTTAGCCAATAAGTTGGGCTGGAAGTTCATGGAGCTTAGGGCTAGGGACGTCATGAGCAAGTGGTATGGCGAAAGCGAGTTCCTTCTGGAGTCCTTCTTCGACCAGATACCCCTCGTGGCCCCAGCGGTTGTCTTAATAGACGAGATCGACGGCTTCGCCATGAGTAGGGAGGAAGGGGTTCACGAGGTCACTCACAGGTTGATTAACATAATGCTCTCGAGGCTTCAGGAGCTCCACGACTCGAATGTCCTCGCAATAATCGTAGCTACCACTAACCTGCCCCAAGAGATAGACGAAGCCCTCCTGAGGCCCGGGAGGTTCGATGAGGTCATTTACGTCGGTCTCCCCAACGAGGACGCCAGGAAGGAGCTATGGAAAGCCTTGGCGGGGCCCGATGTTGATTACGAGGCCTTAGCCAAGGCAAGCAATAGGCTCACCCCGGCCGACATAAAGGCAGTGGTCGAGGCCGTCAAGAACAAGGTTGAGCTGGGAGAAAGGAGGAAGCCCACCACCGGGGATTACATGAGGGAGCTCGAGTCTTACAAACCTTCCTTGAGCCTACAGACCCTATTGAAGTTCGAGGACATAGCTAAGAAGTACTCCAGGCATAAGGTTAGCGAGAAACCATACCTGGTTAAGGACGTCAAATGGGAAGACCTAGGGGACTTGGAGGAGGTCAAGAGGGAGATAAGGGAAGCGATAGAGATGCCCATAAAGCACAGGGAAATAGCCAGGACCCTAGGGGTGAAGCCCGCCAAGGGGGTGCTCCTATACGGCCCTCCAGGAACGGGAAAAACCAGCCTGGCTAAGGCGTTAGCTTCGGAGCTGAACGCCTCGTTCATAATACTGTCTCACGAGGAGCTTTCTAGGGTAGGACCGTTTGAGGCTCCGAAGGTTATATCCGAGAAGTTCGCCTTAGCTAGGGAGTACGCTCCTTCCATAGTTTTCATAGACGAGATAGACTCATGGACTAGGGTAAGGGAGGCCAATGAGTGGAGGAGCGCCCTTACCGAGCTCCTGGTTCAGATGGACGGGATTAGGGAACTCGAGGACGTGGTGGTAGTGGCCACTACCAACAGGCCTTGGGACCTGGACCCGGCGTTGCTTAGGCCCGGCAGGTTCGACAGGCTGATCTACGTGGCTCCCCCCGACGAGAACGGCAGGAAGGCCGTGCTGAAGGTTCTTATGCGAGGATTAGAATACGACGAGGAACTAATCGCTGAGGTGGTCAGAAAGACTACCAACTTCACTCCCGCTGACCTGAAGGCTGTCGTTGACGAGGTCAGGAGGAGCATGATGAAGGAAGCCCTAGAAAAAGGGCAGATAAGGATTAGGGTAACCATAGAGGACTTTGAGAAGGTCTTGCAGAAGTTCAAGCCTTCAATCGATCCCTCAACGTTAGCCATGTATGAGGCCTGGAGGAGGAACCATCAGTCCTGAACCTTGGGCTCGATCAACTTAATTTCAGAACTCCTCAGTAAATTAATTTGAACTGTCTGAACGCCTTAAAGAGTATGAAACCCAGGATTCCCATCATAATGGCCATCATGACGAAGCCCGTTAACTGCTCCGATCCAGGCGTCCAGGGGGAGTAAGGAACGGGAGGGTTGGAATAGAACGGGTACGAAGCAAGAAGCGCCACGGCTAAGGTAGTGTCTCCAATGAGCCAAAGGATCAAGAGCGCCAGCTTCTCAACGTACTTCATCGAATGAACGGACGCCCCTATCAGGAACCCCGCAACGAATACGGTCAGGGAGTCCGCCGCCCTGAATAGCAAGTCAACCGCGCTTAGGACGTAAAGGTCGGGGTAATGCCAGGCTATGAGGATCAATGAGCCTAAGTAAGCTAGGAAGCTTCTCCTCGCCCTGAAATAATAATAGCCGATGAGGCCCCCGCCGAAGGCCAGGGCGTAATGGGAGACCATTAAGGGGGTTGGTGAGTCGATATATAACGCCTCAACGAACGGATTAACGACGGCAAGCACGAACGCTAGGGAGGTTATCAGCGCCCGTTTGTTGCCTGGAAGTCTCTCTATCACTCGCTTCTTCTCACGTAGTTTCTTAATATTCCTATATTCGTTACTTCCACTTCTATCACGTCCCCGTGCCTAAGGTATTTCCTGCCGGTGAACTCCGCCACCCCTGCGGGCGTGCCAGTAGCTATCACGTCCCCAGGCCTCAGCGTTATCCCTTGGCTAGCGTAGTGTACAAGCTCCTCCATTGAGAATATCATATCGTCAGTAGTACCGTCCTGCACGACCTCCCCGTTCAGTCTCGTCGTTATCCTGAGGGGTAGTTTCACCTCGTCCTTCGGAACGACCCAGGGACCTATGGGTAGGCCCGTGTCCAGGTCCTTGCCCAAGACCCAGTTGAGGCCTAGTTGTGGTATTCCTGGGAATTGGTAGTCGCGGTAACTGACGTCGTTCAACACGGTAAAGCCGAAGATGTAATCCCACGCCTTCTCCTTAGGTATGTACTTTCCCCTTTTACCCATTACAATACCGATCTCTCCCTCGTAGTCTACCCTCTCTAACCCCCTCGGGAGCTCTATGAAGCCGTTGTGAGGGACTAGGGTATTGGGGGTCTTAACGAAGAAGTACGGATAGGGAGGCCTCTCGAAGCGTCCCTCGCTTGCATGGGACCTGAAGTTAACGGCGGGCATGAGCACCTTCTCTGGGACCACTGGAACCAACAACTCCCTAACCTTCACTTCCCCCATCTCCAACCTTGACAGGATGTCGTAATTGCTGATCACGGCGTTAGGGTTGGCTAAAAGGCACTCGAGCCCTTCCCTAATGGGGGCCAAGTAACGGCTTCCGTTAATGAAGACGGCCATCCTCTCTCCGTTCTCCAAGACGGCGTAAGCGACCTTCACGCGAAAACCTTTTGGCTAGGAATAAAAACGGATTCGTCGAACCTGATGGACGCTTACGAGTTCGTGTATTACGTGCTGAGGCACGCGGTTCCAGGCTCCACCGCGGGGTTCTCAACAGGTAGCGCTCAATTCATTCTGATGAAGGACGAGGTTGGGATGGCCAGGTTGGTCTACTGCCTGAACGACGAGGTGGAGGAGAGGAGGTTTCGGTTCAGCGAGGAAAACGTGAACAGGGTGGCCAACGAGATCGTGAACCTGATCGGCGAGGTCTCGGGTTTCGAGGTCAAGGAGGTTCAGCTACTCAAATCGGTCGACTTCTCGGGCTGCTTCAGAAAGGAGGAGAGGCCTAGACGTAAGGCTAAGCCTAAGGAAGAGCTGAACCAGATCCTACAAAGTCTCAAGCAGTTGCCGCAGGCGTATTCCTTCATCCCTCTCTTCTCCTTAGAGGGCAAGATCGTAGGTCTTGTGCCTGAGGCCTTCGCGCTAGTCGAGGGGAATCATAGGGAGCCCGCCAGGGTGAGGAGGGAAGGCGCGTCCCCTCTAACCCTCGACGCCGACAGGTGGTTCAGGTACTCAGGGTACCTGAAGGCTGATAAGAAGTTCGGGAACCCCCTGCTCTCTTACGGTTCCGTCACGACGTTTTCGGCCCTACTGGTCGAGACAGCTCAGGACGGTCAACAGGGCGAATGGAGGGGGAGGAGGATACCTAAGAAGACGGGGACGTTCTTCGTCTTCAACTCGAGGGGTAAGGCCCACACGGAGGAGCTGGAGTTCCTGGACTACTCCCCCTTACAGTCCAAGAGGCTATCCTACGGCCTCTTCGTTAAGGAAGGGGAGACGATCGTGAGGCTAGGGGGAGGAGTTGTGAGTAGCGTTGAGGCCTTAGCGGACTACGTGATCAGCTCCACGTTCGCGGTCTCAAATAACGGTGAACTCAGCGTAACTACGTTAAGGGAGCTCTCCGACTTCGTGATAAACATGATAGTTTCGAAGTACATGCCCTCTAAGAGCCTTAAGGACTTTATACTCGTTATATCGAACCCGATACAGTCAACCGCGGTTATAGCCTTTGATGGCAGGGCGTTGAGGCTCTCCGACCCAGTGAGCTACTGGATCTGTCAGGTTCTGGAGGAGTGCGAAAGAGGCGAAGCAGACGCCGACGGCAAGAAGGAGGAGGTTAAGAGGGCGTTCAACCTCCTGTCTAAAAAGGGGATGTACAGGTCGGTCTTCCTTTAGTCGATCGAGTAATTAAGGCTTATATTTTCAGGCTTGTACTTCTAAGCTGAAATGACGCAGGTTGTCCAATGGTTCGCTATTTTGTATGACACCGTCATGATGGCCTTGAATTTCCTAATTTTCTGGCGTCTCTTAAGGGCGGAATACGTCAGCAACAGGGCAGTGATGTTCTTCTCGTCCATAATCCTTTACATGGCGGCAGAAGGGTTCGCGCTCGGTTACATTATTTACGAGGGAGGATCACCGATAGCGGAGCTACCTGCCCTAGTCCTAGCTTCCGTCCCTCTCCTCGTCTCAGGAGCGATAAAGCCTCAGAACGTGAGGCTTCAAGGGTCCGTCAAGTACTCCCTGCTACTTGCCACGTCTTTAGTGGTGGACGAGATGGGCATGGGGTACCTGTACGCCAAAGCTTTCGGCGTTAACCTCGGCAACTGGCTGGTGGACTCGGTGAGTAACGTGGCTTTCGGCCTTATGATGCTGGCCGATGCCCTCTTCTTCCTATTGGTCTCGAGGAGACGCGGGAAGCCGGAGTACGCCCTCTTCACGTTCGCTACCGCCATGGTTTTCCTGCCGAACGTTGTGTTCGTTTACGGCAAAATGATTATGCTGATTTTTTCTATACTATCTTCCGTTATAATGATCATAAACATAGTCTTACTTTACCTAGTCCAGTTGAGCGGGTTCACGTTCAGGAGGCAGTTCTTCGCTATCTCAATGGCTCTCCTCAACTTCCTAATGATGTACGGGCTCAGCGACTTCGCCGTAACCGGTAGCCTGGTAGTCCTCTCCCTGACCTCGGCGATATCTATGGCCTGGTACCTTTTCGCTGAAGTGTGGGAGTCGAAGGATGTTAAAATAGAACCGAGGCCCGGCCTCACGTTCCTCTTCTTGGTTCTCGTTAATCTAGCGGAGCTCGCCATGGGGTTCGGAATGACGGTCTTCGGATTCAGAACTTCGCTCGACCTGTTCATGCCGTCAAGTGCTAGCGGCGCAATGGGCCACATGCACGCTGCGAGCGGGCAAATGGCTATGTCCAGCACTATGTCTCAATCAGGTAACATGCCGAGCGGGACGACAAGCGGTATGAACATGGGTATGGGAGGTCATATGTCCATGATGAGAGTACAACCCTGGTCCTCTTGGGACCCGCTCTGGTGGCTCTTCCCATTCGACATCTACTCCATGATGACCATGATGAAGATAAGCGGCAACGCGTTAATCAACATGTTCTGGTCTTCCTTCATGCTCATAATGATGACTACCATGTCGCCGTTCTATGTTATCATGATGGGCTCCGAAATGGCGTTTCTCGTGTGGGAGAGGTACAGGAGGGCTAAGAACTTGGGTGTGAAGAGATGGGCCCTGGTCATTCTCGTTTCAATACCCATATTCGTGGTGCTAGTACCTTACTACACTCCCTACTACGTCTTCGGCATGTCAGGTATGATAATTCCGGTCGAAGTGATACCCTACTTAATATCTCTAGGCGCTGTAGCAATCGCGGTCATTCTCCTGGGCAGGAGGGCTTACTGTAACGCGGTTTGCATGTCCGCCCATATGTGGACCAACATCTGGTACGACCAGTTCAAGCCGAAGAGGCACTGGAGAGGTTGGGATTACCTCAGATGGGCCTTCCTGGTTCCGGCCATCATAGTTCTCGTGCTGTACCCGCTTTACGGCCTTGGCCTACTCCAACCCCCCGCGGTGAAGCTACCGGGAGCGGAATCGTTCGCTAACTTCATCCTCGACTTTTACGGCATGTTCGTGCTGAACTACGTCTGGTGGTTCTTCTTCTTCCTGACCCCGATATTCGGCGCCTACTCCTGCGCCAGGCAGGGCTGGTGCGGCTTCGGTACATTAGCCGGCTTAGGCAACAAGGTCTTCTTCAAAGTTAAGGCTAACAGCGTTGAGACTTGTAGGGCCTGCCGAAGTGTGGAGTGCGAAGGAGCGTGTCCTGTGAAAATACCTATAAGGTCTGATGTGCTCTTGAAGGGCTATACGAACAGAATAGCGTGTGTGGGCTGCGGGGATTGTGTGGAGGCGTGTCCTTACGGTAATCTGACGATTAGGTCTTTAATAGGCCGATGAGATCAGGCGGGTAACCGCTAGGTCATCGGTCCCGCTCCCCGAAAATTCATCATTCAAATATTTCACTAAGTTTTCACTTTTTATTGTTTGGCTCTGAAGCGCTAGACCTTTTATCATGAAGCAAGGCTAGCTGAGTTAGCTCAGCGTATCTAGAATCGGACTTGTCTACGATTGTTCTTAGTATTACGGCGTCCACGAACATTATGAGTAATACACTACCTTCATTGAGATGCGCTTGTTTGACTTATGAGATCGCCTCTATTCTGAGAATTTTTTAGTGCGGCGAAAGAACATATTTTCTCTCCCTCAGTACTAGTCAAGATTTAAATAATATGGTGATTAAAACGTACATGTGAGCCAGGCCAAACTCAGGAGGAAGAAAAGAAGTAGGTACGAGATAATACACGACGTCTTGGATCAATGTCAGACCGGATCAAAGAAAACCTGGGTAATGTACAGGGCCAATCTGTCTTACGATCTAACGACTAATTATCTCAATGAACTCGAGAAGTTGGGCCTCGTGGAGAACAAAGAAGGTCTATACTATATAACTGAAAAGGGGAAACAGCTGCTAGAACTCCTCAAGGCCTGGAGGCAGAAGAAGGCCGAACTGGACGACGTAGCTAAGAAGATTAAGGAAATCCTCCCTGAAGAAGGAAGGAGAGAGAGGAAGGCTAAACAAGCGTCGTAGCGAGGTTGCTAGCTCACTAAGATCTTATATCTGGGATTTTTTAATAAAAATAAATCCATTTTTGTTTTTAACCCCTTATACAGCTTGTGCTTTTTCGAGATCATCAAACCTCGTACCTTAAAGCCTTGGCAGGTTCGATCTTCATAGCCCTGTACGCTGGTATGAGTCCTCCAATCGCCGAAACTAGGATCATAGTTAAATCCACCTCCATGACTTGACCGGGTGAGATGTACGGTTGAATTGATACGGGCGTCCCGTTAGGCCCGGTGGAGAACAACCTCGAGGCGACATCTGCCATTACATAGGAGCCTCCCAGTCCTAATAGCGTCCCTACAAAGGTGCCTATTATGCCCATTATCAAGGCCTCCAACAGAAACAACAACAAGACGTCCTTTTTGCTGAAACCTAACGAGCTCAGTAGTCCTATTTCCCTGGTCCTTTCTACCACCGTGGTCAACATCGTCGTCGTGACGCCTATGAAAGCCACGATGAACGAGGAGGCTCCGGCAATCACAAGCAAGGCCTCAAACGAGCCCAAGCTCTGCTTAATGAAGGTCAGGAACTGTTGAACGGTTTGAACGGTGACGTAATTTCCATATCGTGATTGAATCGCGTTAGCTACTTGATCTACGTCGGACAGCTTCGCGACCACTATAGCTCCTGAGTACTGATCACCGTATATAGCTCTCCCTAACGCGTCTGATGTGTAAATCGCCTGATCGAAGTCGGCTCCTCCGAACGAACTGATCTCCTTAAGCGCGCCCACCACGGAGAACGACATGGTCTCTGTTTGGCCGTTCGGAAGCGAGAGTTCCACGGTCATAACGTCTCCAGGCTCGAACGTGGGCTGACCAGGGTACCTGGGGTTAGCGATGTAGTAGCCTACGGCCACCTGAGTGTACGAACCCTCTATTGGCATTCTGCCTGAGTAGGGTTTAACGGAAGGGAGCACTAGGTCCACGTAATTGACGTTCATCGAGAAAATCGTTGTGGGCATTGGTCCTTTCGGCGTGTTAATACTGGCGGGGATTAGGTAGTATGGAACCACAACTTCGACGCCTGGGATCCGCTCGATTTGATAAAGTATGTAGGAGTTCAAGCTTCCAGGCGTCTTAGGACTCAGGAATATGTCGTTAGGCGCAAAGGTTTGTAGGATAAGGTTCTGAAAGTTAATTGAGAAGCCCTGAATCATGCCCGTCATCGCGATCACTATCGCTGGCCCCACCATAATGCCGAGAACGGTGAGTATCGTTCTCGTTCTCTTTTCCTTAAGGGCGTTGAAGGCGAGCTTTCCCAGGTCGCTTAACTTCATCCGTTGGACCTCCTTCTTTTTCTTATTATAATTAATACAATAATTAGCACAATTAATACAATTATTGCATAAAAGTAGACTGATAAGAATAAGTTCGGTCCGTATGTATGATGCGTAGTCGAGGAGTTGGCTATCGTCAAGTTGTACGAATACGAATACGACGTGTTAACGACGGTGTATAGGGGGGTCTCGTAGGATACGACGAAGTTCACCGAGGCCGTTTTACCGTTCCACTGTGCAGGGATCTCAAAATTGAGCGGGGAGTTCGGCGGTAACTGACCGAGGTACAGGCTCCCTCCAGGATAGTAAACGATCACGTTGTTCGCTTGCGTGTTCCCCACGTTCAGCAGCGTTCCAGAGAACATCACGCTACCGTTGTTGTACGTAAAGTTAGGCGAAAGCAACTCGAGCTTGATGAGTCCAGTAAAGGTGAGGACAAGAGGGATCGTCTCCACTTGTAGTCCTTCGTTCGACAGGTAGGTTACCGTGAGAGTTACCGGAACCGCTTGAACCGTGTTTAGGTTAGTGAAGGTTGTGATGTTCAGGCTCGCCGTCGACTTGGGCTTAAGCGAGCTCAGGTACGCGTTTTGAGGGCTTATTTGAACCGCGGTGGACTGGGTAGTAATTGTAATTGACACATTCCGTAGAGTCTCATTCAAAGTGTTAGTTAGGGATAGGACGACCGAGTTAGGAGTTTGATAATACAGGACGCTAGGCTCCACTGTCACTTCGATCGGATTAGTTCCTTGAATAACGTAAACGGGAACGAGGTAATTCTGAAGTACTCGTATTCCGTTATAAACGTACGAGACGTTGACGTTGACGTAGTAAGTGCCTGTAGGTAGGTTCTGAGGAACGGACAGCTGGAGCGGGATCAGCGTCCACTCGTGAGGCCCGATCTCTCCCAATGCCGTAGGCTTCGAGATCGTTTCAATTCCTTGCGAGTACATGGTCACGATTAACTGGCTTATTGGGCTCGATAACCCGTTGCTAATGTTCAGGAAGCCAGTCAGTTGCATGCCAGCATAAAGGACGCTCGGTTTAATGGTCAGGCCGAGCGTGGGGTACTCGGAGAGGCTTATCGCGATTTTTCCCGTTGAGTTATACTGCTGGCCGTTCACGTAATAACTCAAGTTGTAAGAAACGTTTAACGTCCCTGAAACGTTGGGGAGCCTTACCGTGGCGACTATTTGCGAGTAACCCATTGGTTGAACTACCTGCACTATCTGCTCGTTATCTAACGTAACTCCGTCGCCGAAGGTTACCTGGACGTTATAGATAGGGAAGTCGTACGGGTTGACGACAATCATTGAAACCTGCGTGGTCCCGCCAGGTATGGGGACTCCCTGCCACATCAGGGACTCTATGAACGGTTGTGCATCACTAAGCGTCACGTTTATGAACGAGTTATACGCTGCCTGGTAGTTACTTTCGTAACTCAAGTAGTTCAAATTAATAGTAATAGGATATATCCCTGGACCATCGCTGGCCGGAACCAGAAGCTTGAACGCGAAGACTGCCTCGCCGTTAACCGGGAAGTTAGGGGTGAAATTGGAGGCTAATATCGAGAATGGAGAAACTATGTTAAGGGCTGTTATCATCCCTTGACCATTCGCCTTAACAATAAGCGTTGCTACCCCGCCTGGGACGGCTGTAACGGGACTGACTTCTAACTTCAGCGGCTGAGAAGGAATGACGTAGACTGTGGCATTATAGTAAATATTCGAATGAACTCCTCCAAGGGGGTCAGTGTACTGCTCCTTGTAGGCTAAACTGTAGGTTCCGGGTTCAACTTGAGTTGTGACGAGGACGAAAGCCTCGCCCTGTGCGAGCGAGTAAGGAGGCACTTGCGGGATAAGCACAGTGACGTATTGGTTTCCGTTCAGCGAGCATACACCGTCCGGTAAGGAGAGGGTTATAAGTACGTTCCGCATTAAGACATTGGAAGGGTTGTACACCGTAACTTGTAGGTTCGTCGCTCCCGAGCCTTGCACGGCGAACGGATTGCCATTAAATAAAATATCTTCTAGAATCGGGAACGAAGGACTAGACACATATATCGACAAAGTTAGGGTAGTTCTCTGAATACTTTGTGTAGACGTATAGTAATAGACCTCTAGCGGAACGTAATAAACGCCCGACGACACCAACGATACTACGAACTCGACTACCGTTTGAGTGCCGCTTTGAGACACGATAACCCCGTATATTGGTGAGGTCGTCCCAAAGGGCTGATACGAGTTCGGTAACAAAGTGGCGTTGATTACGTCGCCGGAGAGCACGACGTAAAGCGGTACGTTGTAATCCCCTGCGGTGGCATTAACGGGCTGCTGGAGCGAGCCCCAGGCCACTAAAAGCACTTGTGGGGTCGAGGCTGCGGATACTATCGGGCTAACTGACCCAAGTAGGCCCAGGGCCATCAAAACCATTATAATTGACGAAATTTGCGCTCTGGTTCCGTTAGCCATTTCTCACTACCTCAGGCCCTTTCCACTGCGACTATCGAGCCATCCTTCATTCTCACCCTGGTTTTTCCGTACTCCGCTATATCAGGCTCATGGGTTATGACTATCACGGTTCTTCCGAACTCGCGGTTGGCCTTTACGAAAGTCTCCATTACGACCTTGGCCATTTCGGAGTTCAGGTTCGCCGTCGGCTCGTCAGCAAGTATGATATCAGGGTTTTGTGCCAAAGTCCTAGCTATCGCAACTCTTTGTTGTTGTCCGCCAGAGAGCTCGTTCGGCTTTCTGTGAGCTAAGTCGTCTATTTCCAAGACCCTTAGTACTTCCATCACGATTTTCCTCCTCTCAGACTTGGGAACGCCCCTCGCGATCAGCGGCAGCTCCACGTTCTCTAGCACGGTCATCCTCTCAACCAGGTTGTAGTTCTGGAAAACCAGGCCTATCTTTCTGTTCCTTAAACGCGATAACTCGTCGTCACTGAGCTTAGTTACGTCAATTCCGTCGATAAGTACCGTCCCGGAAGTGGGCCTGGCGAGGGTCGCCATGACGAGAAGTAGCGTGGTTTTGCCCGAGCCAGAAGGCCCGGTAATAGTGACGAAGTCGCCTCTTTCGATTCTCAAATTCACGTTCCTTAAGGCCTCGACGGGAACCTTCCCCTCGTAAACTTTGCGTACGTTCATCAAGCTTATGACGTATTTGTCCTCGGGCTGTGGATTGGCAGTCATAGATCGATCGACCCCAAGACGTTCCACAGCTCGTCCCCATCAATATTAAGTGCGATCGATATATCTATCGATATATCGATATATCTTTGGTTTGTTCATTTTAATTAGAGCCGTGTACGATTCGAGACATCCAAATTTCTACTTCAACGTGAACTAAAAAGTTCGCCCAAAAGAGATCGTTCGATGTCTAACTTTTATAGCGTGGAAAGCTGTTGAAGCGTGTTATTCCGATGAGCGGAGACCTCGAATCAGTTAAGGAAAGGGTCGTACTGGCTATCGTTGCGTTGGGCGTCATGATGGCTGCAGTGGACACGACCATCGTTATATTGGCAATACCGAACATAATGAAGTATTATAACACCGATCTGATCACTACGGTCTGGACGATACTGGCTTACCTCCTAGTTGTGGCCACGCTTACGACACCTTTGGGCAGGTTGGGAGACAGTTACGGGAGGTGGAAAGTCTACAACCTGGGCTTCGTTATATTTACCGTAGCTTCATTCCTATGCGCCTTCTCCCCCACCATATATGCCCTCATCGCCTTCAGGTTCCTTCAAGGTTTCGGAGGGGCCATGCTACAGGCGAACTCCTCCGCCATAATAACCGAAACAATGAGAAAGGACAGGTTGGGAAGGGCTTTCGGGATAACGGCGATAGGCTGGAACTTAGGTGCCACACTAGGCATAGTTCTAGGGGGTGTATTGACAACTTTCTTCAATTGGCAGAGCATTTTCCTCATTAACGTGCCAATCGGGATAGTGGCTTCTCTGGCCGGATTCAAGTACTTAAGAACGAAATCGGTCACAAAGGTCGGCTTTGACTGGTTAGGCTCGAGCGTTCTACTCATCTCACTTGCCCTGATATCTTACGGTTCCATAGACGTGACGGGCTTCGGCTTAGACTTACAGAACTCCTTAACCATTTTGATCGGCGTGTTACTATTATTCTTACTTTTTACATTTATCGAAAATAAAGTAAAAAATCCTATTTTAGATACAAATGCATTAAAGTTTAGACAGTTAAGCCTCCCGTTACTCGTTTCGTTGTTTCAAAGCGTGGGTTACCTCTCAATAATCTTCTTGATCATTATGTACCTACAGGGAGTTAAGGGCCTAGATCCGCTTACGGCGTCCTTGGTGTTAGTTCCAGGCTACGTACTATCTAGCGGTATGGCTGTAGTGTCGGGCAAGCTCGTCGACACGTTCGGTTATAAGGTCGCCGTTATCGGGGGTCTAGCCCTTCAGTTGGTGTCGGTTTTGTTGTATACCCAACTTAGGATTAATACCCCAATAGAATACGTCATTCTCGCTTCCGTTCTGGGAGGAATAGGAAGCGCCCTTTACTTCCCTGGGAACAACAAGGCCGTCATGGTGAACGCTCCCCCACAGTACCTGGGTAGCGCGGGCGGGCTTCAGAGGACCTTGGCCAACATAGGGACCATCGTGAGCTACACTTTAGCCATCATGGTCTCCTCAATCTCGATCCCTAGGCAGTACGCTTTCGAGATATTCGTAGGGACTACAGTCCTTAACTCTACGCTGGCTACGGAATTCGTTAAAGGGCTTACGGTAGCGTTCGTCACCTCTGGAACTATCCTCATGATAGCCTTGATCTTGTCAACCTTGATGAAATCTACCGATAGAATCCAGAGTTAGGACTAGGCGTCACTTCACCGGTTTAAAGTAAAAATAGTTCTATTAGGTAGAACATAAATTCTAAGGGGGAACAAGACAAGCAGTAGGGAGATGTTTTTCGGGAAAGGAGGACAGAAGGCAAACAAGGTGAAGATACTTTTCACCTCCGACGTTCACGGCTCCGATATAGTCTTCAGGAAGTTCCTCAACGCGGGGCTAATGTACGAAGTCAACGCGTTAGTCATCGGAGGTGACATAGCCGGGAAGGCTTTGCATCCCATCATAGACCTCGGAAACGGAAGGTATGAGTACGAGGGTAAACCGGTCGACAACTTGGAGGCATTGATAAATGAGATTAGAGGGAGGGGCGATTACTACGCGGTAGTGACAAAACAGGAGTACGAGGAGTTATTGCACAACAAGTCCCTCAGGGACGAGTATTTCAAGAGGGCGATGATTGACGTGCTGAAGGGATGGGACAGGATAGCGGCGGAGAAGCTTAGGACGAGAAGGATTCCGATTTACGTTAATCTGGGTAACGACGACCCGGAGTTCCTCTTCGACGTGTTGAAGGAATCGGAGTTCATGACACCGACGGAAGGGAAAGTGATCGACATAATGGGACACGAGATGATATCTTTCGGTTACGTCAACCCTACCCCTTGGAACACCCCCAGGGAGTTGCCTGAGGACGAGATCTACAAGAGATTGAAGGCCGAGGCGGAGAAGCTCAGCGACAAGGAGAAGGCGATATTCAATATCCATGCGCCTCCCATAAACACCAATATAGACAACGCTCCCCTCCTGGACAAGGATCTGAAGCCTGTCATTAAGGGAGGCCTTCCCGTTTACGTTCACGTAGGTTCAGTGGCGGTGAGGAAGGTGATCGAGGAGGTCCAACCCTTGATAGGACTACACGGTCACATTCACGAATCGAGGGGTTACGATAGGATAGGTAGGACCCTCGTCTTCAACCCAGGGAGCGAGTACAGCGAGGGCTTATTGCATGCTGTTTATGTGGTTCTAGAGGGGGCATCAGTTAAAGCCCACCAACTCATTATAGGCTGATGAAGGCCTTAGTACTCCACGGCAGGAACTCCTCTCCCAAGAACGTTGAGTGGTTAGCGTCCCCCTTCAGGGAGTTCGGAGAAGTGATAGTCCCCGAATTCGACGTGGAGGTCTCGGAAGGGATTCGCATCAGCCTATCCTACGACTTCGACGTGATAGCCGGCCATTCTAGAGGAGGTCTCGTAGCCCTCATCGCTGGAGCGCTGAAAGGTAAGCCTGTAGTTGCTGTAGGGGCTCCCGCGGACAGGAGGAAGCAGTTCGAGTACGTTTCCAAGTTCCCTCCTGGGACGTTCCAGGCAAGGATATACGAGGAGCTTAAGTCCCTCCCTAAGGAAGAGAGGGAGGTAAGCGCCTTCAACTACGTTGACAGGTTAACTAACGTACTACTCATTCATGGCGAGAAGGATCCCATAGTAGAGCCGAGGCAGAGCCTCGACCTGTGTGAGGCGCTAAAAAGGGCGGGTAAAAAGTGTGAACTCCACGTAATTCAGAACATGGGTCATTCGCCGAGCGGGGAGACGGTAAAGGTCGTCCAGGAAATAATAAGGGCGTGGGTTGTGACCTCCGTTCTCGGCTCGTAACGGTTTTTACCTAACTCCCTTCACCTACTTCGTGGATTACCTGGAGAAGGTCTTCGAAGTGAGGCCGGAACACGCCGCCTCGAACGTTTCCTCGGGTGCCGTTTACGTTCTTTCGACCCCGAGCATGATAGGCTTCATGGAGGACGTCTCGTTTCAGCTCTCTTTGAAGTACGTGAAGGAAAATCAGACGACGGTGGGAGTGAGGGTCGAGGTCAGACACCTCAAGGCAGTGGCTATAGGCGAGAAGGTAAGGGTGAGGTCTGAACTTACGGAGTTCGATGGCAAAAGAATGAAGTTCAGAGTTTCGGCCTATTGGAACGACGTTCTGATAGGGGAGGGAACCCACGAGAGGGCCGTCGTGGATTACGATAAGTTCATGTCCAGCGTGCTCAGGAGTAATGATTAACGACTTATTAACTTGCTAATATTGTAAATCAGCTATGCCGACTCAAATTGAACTAGCGAGAAGCGGTTCGGTAACTGAGGAGATGAAGATAATAGCCCAGCAGGAGGGCCTGGAGCCTGAGAAGATCAGGAACAGGGTGGCCAGGGGGACTGTAGTAATCTTCCACAACGTAGTGAGGGATAACCTGAGGAGGTATACCGCGATTGGGGAGGGCCTCTTCACGAAGGTCAACGTGAACTTAGGAGCTTCCACGAACCACTATGACCTGAACGAGGAGCTCGAGAAGGTCAGGATAGCCAACAAGTACGGCGCCGACACGATCATGGACCTCACCGACGGGGGCGACATAGATGCGGCGAGGAGGGCAATAATTAAGGAGGCCTGGATGCCAGTAGGCACGGTTCCGATCTATCAGGTCTATTACGATTCCGTGGTGAAAAGGAAGTATGCGATTAACTTCACGGAGGACGACGTGTTCAACGTCCTGGAAAAACACTTCAAGGACGGCGTCGACTTCGTGACGGTTCACACTGGCATTACCCTCGAGCTGGCCAAGAAGGCGGTGAAGACCAACAGGGTAGCTGGAGTGGTGAGCAGGGGAGGAACGATCCTCTTAGCCTGGGAGATACAGAACGAAAAGGAGAACCCCCTGTACGCTAACTTCGATTACCTCCTAGAAATGGCTAAGGAATATGATGTGGTGCTCAGCCTAGGCGACGCCCTAAGGCCAGGAGGGATAGATGACGCTCATGACGAGTTACAAATAGGCGAGCTAGTCAATAACGCTAGGTTGGCGAGGAGGGCCATTGAGAAGGGAGTCCAGGTGATGATCGAAGGTCCAGGTCATATGCCTTTAGACCACATAGAGGCCGACATAAGGCTCGAGAAGGCCCTGACGGGAGGGGTTCCTTATTACGTTCTAGGGATTCTACCGACTGACATAGCTGCGGGCTACGATCACATAGCCGGCGCTATCGGGGGGGCTATAGCTGCCGCTGCTGGTGCCGACATGCTGTGCTACTTAACTCCGGCAGAGCACCTCAGTCTCCCGAACCCAGAGCAGGTCAAGGAAGGGCTCATAGCTTTCAAGATAGCCGCTCACGTGGGCGACATAGTCAAGTTAGGCGAACGGGCGAGGAAGAAGGACAGGGAGATGAGCACAGCAAGGAAGAACTTGGACTGGAAGAAGATGTTCGAGCTGACCTTCGATCCTGAAAGGGCGAGGAAAATCTATAGGCAGTACAAGGACTACGAGTCGGGCTCGTGTACTATGTGTGGTGACCTTTGCGTGTATTTAGTGATCAAGAGGGCCGCTAAACAGGCCGGCTCCCAGAGCCAAGCCCAGACAGCGGTTCAGGGTTGAAGGAAATCTGTAACGTCAAATGTTTTTCAAATCACAAATCGTATGAGGTGACATAATTTAACAATTTTCATGAAGATCTGGCCGAACTGTAAATCATCGAGCCGAAATAAGGTATGATGAATTGAAAATCATTAAGAATGATGTATCTAATTCCGAATTCGAATGAATACGTACGTTTTCCGAACCATTTCATTCGTGATCTCGTAGACTCGAATACGATAATTCGAATCGATTTTAACAATTGAGATTAAAAAGCCCAGTGGGGCGGATGAGACCAGCATTGCTAATAATCAATAAGTACCTTCCGATCCCCAAACAGACCGACAACGAGTTTTGGACTGTGGAGAGGATAGAGCACATACGTAAGCTCTCACTTGAAGGTAAACCGGTCAAGCTTTTCCCTCATTACAATACTAACAGAATTTTGGATAGGATCTTCTTCGAGAGGGAAGACGGGACTATCAAAGAGAACCCGAAGGCTAACACCGAGATAGAGTTCTCCGGCATCTGGCTGAGGTATCCGATTTATTTGGGCGATATGTCATACGGGGCCCTCAGCGGCAACCCTAATATAGCGATAGCCACAGCCGCCGACATAACGGAGACCCTGGCGGGCACGGGAGAGGGGGGTTTGCATCCTGAGGTCGCGAAGCACAAAAGGATATTCGTTCAGTGGGCCTCCGCTAGGTTCGGCGTGGACGTCGACGTCCTAATGAAGGGTCTAGGCGTCGTCATAAAGATAGGCCAGGGGGCTAAGCCCGGAATAGGAGGTCACTTACCTGGGAGTAAGGTTACGGAACCGATCTCGTTAACCAGGAGGATCCCCGTGGGAATCGATGCCATATCTCCCGCTCCCCACCACGATATATACTCGATTGAGGACCTGGGTCAGAGGATTGAGGCCCTCAAAGAGGTTACGGGCAAGCCCGTGTTCGTGAAAGTGGCCGCGACTAACTACATCCCCTACGTGGTCTCCGGAATAGCCAGGATGGGCGCTGACGGCGTGATAATAGACGGCCACGGAGCCGGCACGGGAGCGACGCCGCTAGTGATTAGGGACAACGTTGGCATCCCGATAGAGCTCGCGGTGGCTTCGGCGGACAGGGTGCTCAGGGAACAGGGGTTAAGAGAGAACTTCACTATAATAGCCGGAGGTAGGGTCTCGAACGCATACGACGCGGCAAAACTGATCGCCTTAGGTGCGGACGTAGTCAACATCGCTACTGGGGCCCTGATATCCATGGGCTGCGTGATGGTTCATAAGTGCCACATAGGTTCGTGCCCGACTGCACTCACTAACAAGATAGACGGCACGAGAATGATGGACTTAGACTTCGGTACTAAGATGCTTGTAAATTACATCAGGGGCTTCGGCTTGGAGCTCGCGAACATCTTGGACAACTTGGGTCTTTCTAGCCTAGACGAACTCAGGGGGAGCAGGGATCTATTGATCGCTAAAGGGCTTTCCAGGGATACCCTTGAGGTCTTAGGCATTGAAGGTGAGGTGGAAGAAGAGCAGCCGAAGCAGGGGGAGCTGTGGACGAGGAGGAGGAAGGTCTACCTCCACGAGCTGTCAGTTAAGGGCGACCCAGTAATAACCAGCATGGGGAGCACCGCGCCTCCTGAAATAGAAAAGCCCGCCAGGATACTTGACTGGTTAAGAAGTGACGGGGCCCAGGTCACGAGGCCTCCCATAGATCCTTATAGGGAGGATATAGACACGAGCTTTTACATTAACAAAGGTCGCTTCTTCCTCGGCCTTCCGGTAATGATAGACGTCATCGACCTCCCTGAGGACGAAAAGGAGGCCTGGAAGTGGGCCGCTTACGCATTAAGCTCGGCGATCTTCGACGAGGTGACGGATCCCAAGTATTCTGAGATAATGTTCACCAAGGACGGAAAGGGAGCGCTCACGTGGTCGGAGGAGTTCTCGCCCGGTAATTATCTGCTGGTCTCTAACGCTGATGAGGCAGTCGAAGTGGCCGTGAGCGTCAAGGGGCTGCCTGGACTTATCATAGACGAGGACTCGGCCGATGACGACTTGGAGCTGTTAATATCAGACGTCGACACAAGGCTTAAGGAACACGGCGTTAGGAGAAGGTTGGACGTGATAGCTAAGTCGTCAAGGATCAGGGATTCGGCCGACGTCTTCAAGCTAGTCATGCTCGGGGCCGACGCTGTGATCCTATCTGGCAAGGTTTTAGAGATCGCCATCGGCGAGGGGGCTAGGAAGGACTTGAAGGTTAAGGCCTTCAACCTCCTCGCAGGATGGAGGAAAGAAATAGCTTTACTGGCTGGTGCAGCTGGAGTGTACAGCGTTCAGAACACCATAACTGGGAACAGGGAGCTCTTAAGGGGGGTAAACCTGAACTCTTACGTTCTAAGGAGGCTCAGGGTCAAGGCGGCGGGGTCTTTATGAGCATCGAGTTAAGCCCTTCCGGCTGCGGAGTACTGGGAGTATTAAGGAGGCATAACGCTCCGAAAATCAAGGGTGAAGCCGTAGCAAGGGCGATAGAGAGGGTCAGATATAGGGGTAGCGACAGAGGAGCGGGTTTCGCGGTATTCAACAGGGATTTCGGTAACGCCTATGTGTTTAAGGTGTTCTACCAGGGCAGTCCAGAATCGTTGAGGGAACTTTTGGAGGCCGAAGGCATCAAGGTAGCTAATTCTAGCGTTCGCGAAATAGCCGGAGGCATATGCGACTGCGAGTTCAAAATAACGCTTGGAAATGTGGCTGACGGCAAGAAGGCTTTCAGAACCGTTAACGAGATCCTGTGGAAGGTCAACAGGAGGGGAAGGATTTACAGTTTCGGGAATTCGCTCAGAGTGTTTAAGGGCGTCGGATATCCAGCAGACATAGCTAGGCAGTACGACATCGCTTCCTTAGAGGGTGACATGTGGCTAGCCCATACCAGGCAGCCGACGAACTCCCCCGGCTACTTGCCTTACTGGTCCCACCCGTTCTCCACCTTCAACATAGCCATTGTGCACAACGGTGACGTAAGCTCCTTTGGCGCCAACCTGGAGTACTTAATGGAAAAAGGTTGGGAAGGTTTCGTCGGAACCGACAGCGAGGTAATGGCTTTCCTCTTCGAGGAGCTATTGTCAGAAGGTTTATCGATAGAGGAGGCGGTCAAAGTAATGATAAACCCGTCGAGGAGGTTGAACCCCCTCGACCCGGAAACGGATTACTTATACAGGGGAGCCAGGCTGGACGGTCCCTTCACGGCGGTGATAGGTTACGACTCCGGCAACGACTTCTACATGATAGCCTTAGCTGACAGGTCAAAGTTCCGTCCCGTTGTGGTGGGCGTTGATGAGAACTACTTCTACGTCGCTAGCGAAGAGAACGAGATAAGGGAGATAAGCCCAAAGGCGACGGTATGGACCCTGAAACCAGGTTCCTACTTCATAGCTTCCATGAACAAGGGCGTCATAGCCTACGGTAGGCCACAGGAGGAGATCCACTCGTTTGCACCTCCTCCCGTTTTCGTCCCGGAGCGTTACGACATCGACGCTTCTAAGTACGATTATAGGAGTCTAAACCTCGCGATCGCTGAGGTAGCTAAGCGTAAGGACGAAATAACCGTCGCCAATGTGATGGGCCACAGGTACATAGGTCTCTCCTTCAAGAGACTGGGGGTCTCTAGAAAGAGGATACGCCTATACGGTGTAGTGGGTAACGTTCTAGCCAACCTCAACGAGGACAACGAGTATTGGGTATACGGCAACGTGGGGGACGACTGCTGTGACACCATGCACGGCGGCAAGGTCGTCGTAACCGGTGACGCGAGGGACGTACTTGCACAGACGTTTCAAAACGGGAAGATATTCCTAAGGCATAACGCCGGTAACAGGGTCGGCATCCAGATGAGGGAGTACAGGGACAGGAGGCCTTACCTAGTAATAGGCGGGATGGTTGACGACTACCTCGGCGAGTACATGGCAGGAGGAGTCATTGTAGTTCTGGGGATGAACGTCAAGGGAGTGCCTGTAGGCAGCTTCGTGGGCACGGGTATGGTAGGAGGGAGGATTTACATAAGGGGGAAGGTGCCGACCTCGAGGCTTGGGCTACAACCCGACAGGGTCGAGCTGATGAGGTTACTCAGGGCCTTCTGGATGGAGAAGCTGATAAACGACGAGACGTACAAGGAGCTTAAGGACGCTGATTACACCGAGATAATCGACAAGCTGGAAGGAGAGGCCAAGAAGCTCGCGAGGAAGATGTTCGAGGAGAGGATTGGCGTCCCGAGGGCGGAATACAGGGAGCTTACCGAGGAGGAGTTCAAGGAGCTGGAGCCGATAATAAAGGAGTTCTCGGCGGATCTAGGTGTGAACGCCGTAGAGCTCTTAAAGGAGAGGTTCACCGTCGTTACGCCGAGGAAAGAGATCGCTTGAAAATAAAAGCTAATAAAAACCTAGTACAGAAATAAGGACAGAAACGAAGCTTTGTATGTGAGCTCTTTTTATGTTAGGGGGAATAACGACTTAGCGTTTGACCTGGAGGAGTACTTATCTTCTTTGGGGTATTACAGGGCGTCGTCCTTTGAGAAGGCCGACCTGATAGTTAACGTGGGATACCTAGGGGCTGTAATGAAGCTCTTGTTGAAAAAGGTGTACGAGCGTATACCGGTAATAATTAACGTGACGGCCAACGGGGAGTACATAATTCCTCTCACGCGTGAGAAGTCGGGAGGGAGCTTCTTGAGTCAAATAATAGCCGAGAAAACCGGAGGGGAGGTCGTGCTTACCTCGAGGAGCTCTCTGATGGGCGTTTACAGCCCCGAGGAGTTCGCCTGGCTGAACGGGCTTTACTTCGTTAACGGTTCTGGGATGAAAAGGGTGTACAAGACCCTCGAAGAGAAGGGGGAGCTCTCGGTCTACTACAAGGGGGTTAAGCTCAAGTTTCCGAAAGGCTACTCGGTAGCCGAGGACATAGAAGAGGCGGACTTAGTGGTCAACGTATTTGACCGCAGGAAGCCGAGCCTTTACGCTTACACATTCGCCATAGGCATAATGATTTCCGAGGACGTGCCCGAGCGCGTGATACAGGCCAGCACGGAGTTGACGGCTAAATCCCTAGGCCTATACCACGAACGACTCACGAAGAGGTTCGTGTTTAGAGGCAACGATCCCGTCCTATGTGAGGACATGCTAAGGATCAGGGGCTTTAAGGTTCTTCTCAAGGGAACCAAGAGGGCGAAGGGGGTACATACCTGCCTTGGGATCCAGCTACGAGGTCTACAACCCGTTCTTGGATAGCTACGTTAAGTTCGATGAGCCTCCTAGGAGGATCGTTTCCCTAAATCCCGCGGTGACGGAAACGCTCTTTATACTGGGCTTGGGGGACAAGGTAGTTGCGACTGACGCCTTCAGCTACAGGCCGGAAGAGGCTAGAAGGTTACCGAAAATAGGCAGTTATACACACGTAATTTGGGACAAACTAGCGGAGCTCAAGCCAGATCTAATTTTCACCACTACCGGAGCTCAAAAGGATCTCACCAGGCAGCTTTTACAGAAAGGCTACAAAGTGTTCCCGGTTCCTGTACCTATAACGGTTCACGACATCGTTTCGGGGGTCCTCGTTGTAGCGACTGTGATGAACGCGTTCGAGAGAGGAAGGGAGCTAGAGCTGTCACTAGTTCAGAAAATCACGGAATTTAAAGGAAGGGCGAAAAGGAAAAGGGTTTACGTGGAGTTCGATCTTGGAGGACCAATCACTGTAGGCTATCCCACTCACGTAAGCGATGGTATAAGGCTCTTGGGAGCGATCAACGTTTTCGATGACGTTCCTATCGCGTATTTCACCCCCAAGGACTCCGAAATAGCGGCCAGGGATCCCGAAGTGGTCGTTCTAGAGCCGAAGAGACTGGTCGAGCATGAAGTCCAGAGGATGAAGTCCTCCCTCGAGAGGAGGGGTCTATCGGTTCTCCTGGGTAAGGCTCACTTCACTTGGGGAGACTTCTTGGCCCACACGGGGCCCAGCTTCATAATGGACGCGTTACCGTGGCTCCTCAGTGTCCTTTCAGCCTGAGATAGAGGCCGTAGGCAGCAATGACTACGCCGAGGGTTATGAAGAACTCAGAAACGTTTTGCGCGAAGCCGGTGTATGTGTAAAAGCCCTGGATGGTTGTATACGGGAAGACCCCGTAAGTCAGTGCGACGGTTTGAGTCGAGTCAAGCGGGTTTATCGCGACTAAGCTGTAATTACCAGGGGACGGCAACTTCACGGAGACTAACTGCCCGGGTTTCGTGACTACTGACCCGGAGCTCGAAATCACGGTGAGGTTGACGCTGGAGGAATTCAGGAGGAACGCCACAACCGCCGAGTCGTTACTCGCGAAGAAGGTCACTACGACCACGCTCGTGTGGGGAGGGAGCGTAACTACCCTCTCGTTTTTGGCGAAAGCTTGACTCACGGATTGGTAACCAGGCACTATGAGCGGGACGGAAAGCCAGACAGCCAGGGATGTTAGAGCTATGATTAAACCAACAAGCACGAACTTACTGCCACGTTTCATGTCTTCTGCTCCTACACCAAGCTTATTAATTCGTCGAGGTCTTCAATAAACCGCCATGGGTGGCCAGAAAATCACGAGTTAAGATAGACATTTTAGATACGACCCTAAGGGACGGGGCCCAAGCGGCTAACGTCTCCTTTACCCTGAACGATAAGATAAGGATAGTCCAATTGCTGGATGAATGGGGAGTAGACTACATAGAGGGCGGTTGGCCTGGGTCTAATCCTAAGGACGAGGAGTTCTTCGCCAAGATAAAGGAAGTGAGCTTGACTCACGCTAAGCTTGCCGCCTTCAGCAGCACCAGAAGGAAGGAATTAAGTGCAAAGGAGGACCCCAACCTAAACGCTATACTGAAGGCCGACGTTCCTGTAGCTGTGCTTTTCGGTAAGTCCTGGACGCTCCATGTGACTCATGTCCTTAAGACCACCAAGGAGGACAACCTAGACATAGTTTACGACAGCATCAGCTACCTGAAATCGCACGGTCTCGAGGTGATATTCGACGCCGAGCACTTTTACCAGGGTTACATGGAGGATCCGGAGTACGCCCTGTCCGTCGTGAAAACGGCAGAGGAGGCTGGTGCGGACGTCATAGCTTTAGCGGATACAAACGGGGGCACCTTGCCTCACCAGGTCTTCGAGATTACCTCAAAGGTGGTGTCCTCCGTCAAGGTCAAGGTCGGCGTCCATATGCACAACGACTCCGGTACAGCCGTAGCGAACTCACTAATGGGAGTATTAGCGGGAGCCAGACACGTTCAAGGAACCGTGAACGGGATAGGCGAGAGGACAGGAAATGCGGACCTAATACAGATAGTGGCTAACTTATACCTGAAGCTGGGTTACGATGTACTGAAAGGGGAGGAGAGCATAAGGAGGCTGAAAGAGATCTCTAAGAGGATCTATGAGATCACGGGGATCCCGCCAAACCCATATCAACCCTTCGTTGGCGACAACGCGTTCACTCATAAGGCTGGAGTCCACGCCGACGCCGTGATGAAGGTCTCCAGGGCATACGAGCACATAGACCCATCGTTAGTGGGGAACGCTAGAAGGTTCGTGGTATCGGAGCTGGCTGGGACCTCCAACTTACAGACCTTACTGAAGGGCCTGGGCATCGAGGTGGACAAGAAGGACGAACGGCTGAAGGATGCCCTGAAGGAGATAAAGGCGCTCGAGAACAAGGGCTATTCCTTCGACGTGGCACCGGCCTCAGCGATTCTCATAGCCCTCAGGGCCTTGGGACTGTACACAGACTTCATAAAGGTCGACTACTGGAAGGTGGTCAGCGAGAACGACCTCAACATAGCTGTGGTTAAGGTTAACGGCCAGCTTGAGGTGGCCGAAGGAGTAGGACCTGTACACGCGGTGGACGTGGCTCTCAGGAAAGCGCTGACGAAAGTCTATCCAGAGCTGGAGAAGGTTAGGCTTACCGATTACAGGGTGCTTTTGCCCACCGAAATAAAGAGTACGGAGAGTGTGGTGAGGGTCACTATAGAGTTCAGCGACGGAGAGTCCAGCTGGAGGACGGAGGGGGTCTCCACTAACCTAATTGATGCCAGCGTTAAGGCCCTGCTGGACGGCATAGACTACTACCTACAGGTCAGGAACTTAAGAGCGAAAGGCGTGATCGGAACGGTTAAAGTGGCCGGAGAGGCAGTACAGCACGCCTAAGCGAACGTTCAATTTTGTTCGTTTCCCTTAAGAAGCAAAATAACCGCTTATAAGGCGAGCCTGGGCTTTAATCACTCGGATGACGTCCTGGGACCCAGGTGGCGCGTCGTTACAATCCAAGAACAAGCTCTACATTTACATGAGGTTCTTGAGAATAGAACAGACCTTCTTCAGCCTCCCAATGGCTTACGCCGGGGCGTTTATAGCGATCCACGGCGTTCCTCCTACGCCCACCCTTCTCCTCATCTTCCTGGCTCTCCTGTTCTTGAGGACGGCCGGCATGACCAACGACAATTTGGCCGACAGGGAGATAGACGCTAAGAACCCCAGGACCAAGACAAGGCCCCTGGTGACAGGAGCGATTACAGTAAATGAGGCTAAGGCTATGATAATCGCTTCCCTCGTAGGCTTCTTCGTTACTGCTTACTTCGTGAACATTTATGCCTTCCTGTTGTCCCCCCTGGTCGCCGCCTTTGTGATGCTCTATCCGTACTCCAAGCGAGTCACGGCTTTCGCTAACTACCATATAGCCTCCGTGCTGGGCCTTTCAGTCTTCGCCGGAGGGGTCGCGTCAGCGGGCCTCATAGCTTCCTCAATGGTCCAAGTCCTAGAAATGGTCCCATGGCTTTACGTGGTTTCCACCATCTTTTGGGCAGTGGGGTTCGACCTGTATAATCACATTCCAGACGCGGAGTTCGACAGACAGATGGGGCTCCACAGCTTCGCCGTGCTCCTGGGCGATAAAGCGCTCCCGTTCGCTGGACTCAACCAGCTCGTCTCAGTGATCCTAGCGTTCCTTGGGGACTACGTCTATGGTTTAGGGCTGATAGCGTATATCGCTACCTTGCTTCATGGCCTCATAATGCTTTACGCTTACGTTTTGGCCTCACGCGGCGACTTCGGCAGGGCCTTCTACTACAACATCTACTCCTCGGTGGTACTGGGCTTAGGCGTAATCGTCTCGTTCTTGGTATAGAAGCGTATAGGGTAGGAGACCGAAAAACGGGATCAGACTCGGGTTCGGACATCACCCTTCAGCGCTCAGCCGGGTTCACATCACTTCCTTCAAACCGGTGCTAATACAGGAGCCCTTCCATTCCTCGTTGAGTCCCTCGAGTATTAAGTTAATGTAGTCCTTCGTGGGCTTAAGGTTGTAGTCCACGGTAGGCGAGACGTACGCGTAGGCGAAGTACTCCCTCCCCTCGGGATCCTCTACCCTAACTACCTCCTTTATATACCTTATGAGGTTGGACTCAGCCTTATCCAGGAACTTGAGCTCTTGGTCGGTTATCTGATAGAGGTAACCGCAGACCACACCTGCAGGGTTTTCCCTAAGGTTAGCGCAGGCCCCCCACTGACACGGCACGTTGAACGTTAGCTCATAACCTTTCAACACTACTCTGATCTTTCTCGGTATCTTATCGATCCCCCGCTCCTCAAGAACTATGCTGTTGGTGTTCTCGGCGTAAGCGAAGTAATTGATCAGGCTTGGCATACCCATGTACGCCGAGTAGTCTCCCGACTCAATCCTGGGCCTACTCCTTATCTCCCTCTCGAGGCTGGGGTTTATTGCGTACATCTGCACGTTGTCGTAATAGTACTTCCTCCTGTCGTCAAAGTATACCCTAACGGAAGTCCTGACGAACAGTTCGTCCTCAGATCCCTCGAAGCCCTCTATCTCGTCCATTAGGCGTAACGTCCTCTCGTCTATCTCGTAAACCTCGCCAACCACGACCCCATCGCCTTTTAGGGCCCCAGGATAACCCCTTAAGTCATAGAGCTCGTATCCGTCAACGTAACCCCTTCCCACGAAGCGGTGCTTTTTCACCAGGTGATGGAGTTCGTATCCGTATCTGAAGGATCCGTAAGCGAAAATGTAAACCCCACTCATGAGGCCACCTCATTGAAATAATCCGCCCAAAGTTTAAGTTCGTCTAGGTCCATTACCGTTCTAGTTCCGTACTCAAGGTCTTCTAAGAAGGCTTGTGAGATATTTACCCATTCACCCCTCAGCTCTCCAACGATCCTGACAGATTTCGGCCCTCCCTTCGCTTGAGTCACGTAACTTATCTCGACTTCGTTCCCCCTAACCTCGACCGTGTAACCTTGTATCCTGCTGAGGACCTCTAGCGCTTTGGCTTTAAGCGAGATACCTTCAGGTGGACTAGGACTCTTCACTGATCTGCTTTTATCGCTCATCATCTACTTAACACATATGGACGACGTAAGGGTAAAAGTTTTAAAGCAGTTGAGGGAGGCGGCGGTCTATTTCGTAAATTATGTTCACGCAGCCGACCTAATACCGGAGATCCGTACCAACATAGTTTACGCCCTTCCGGAAGCCAAGTCGGTAGATGAAGTCGCGGGAATCCCCGGGAGAGTGACGAAGGCCTTCGGCAGGGCCTTCTATTGCATGGAGCCGGCCTTCGGCGCCTCAGACCACATGGCCAGGCTTATCCTGGCGGCGATGAGGTATGACGGGGAGCTGAGGGGGGCCATAAACGTCAGGCTGTTCACAATCCCTGAAGGGGCCTACGTCTTCGACAGGAGGAAAGAGCCGGAGGAGAGTAAGAAGAAGGAGGGAGGGACTATGCAGCTAATAATTGACGCGGCTTACGGGGAGCTAGGCAGGGTTCCTGAGGTGATAGTTGACACAGGCGATCTAGGGAAGGAGCCAGGGATCTATGTGCTGGGAAGAACTCCGCTGGAGGCGGTGAGGAAGGTCATCGATATTTACGAGGGATGGAGGCGGCAATCACTCGGATAAGACCCTCTTGATCTCCTTCTCGCAAGACTTTAACAATTCTAGAATTATTTTATGCTTTTCCTCATCTATTTTCTTCCTGTTTTCCTTTATTAACAGGCCTACCGAGACGAGAACGTCTATGAGCTCCCTCCCTGGACCCTTTAAGAACTGTTGGAAGAACTCCTCTCTATCCATCCTTATCTCGTTCAGCATCTTCATTCCAGTTTCGGTGATTCTGTAAGTCTTCTTTGAGTTCTCCACTATTAGCTCAACAGCTCCCGAGTTCACCAACTTCTTCAGGACCGGATAAAGGGAGCCCGGGCTCGGCTTATACCTCCCTCTAGTGACCTTCTCTATCTCCTTCATCAGCTGATAAGCGTACATGGGCTTAGCGCTGAGGACCTCTAGGACGAGGTATGTGAGCATACCCTTCCTTAGCCTCTCCAACGCGTTGGCCATTTTCCTAGCTGATCAGGAATCCGTCGTTACCCTATTAAACGATCAGCGGTGGTCCTCTAATCATCTCTCATCAGTGCTCGGCCTCATCACGTCAGTGTCGCGGATGTTCTTCACCTATCAGGTTCTTCCCACGTCATCATGCGGGCACTCTCCCTTGTACTCGAGGATAGACATATCGTCTTCATACGAGATTATGCAGAAGAACTCTAGGTCCTCATCCCCTACGCTTTCTATATAATGGGGTACGAACGAATTTATAAAAACGTACTCGTTGGGTCCTAGCACCTGGACTTTGTCGCCCGCACATATCTTAGCCTTTCCCTTTGTAATCACGACGGTCTCCGTGTACTTGTGGTAGTGCTTAGCGATTATCCCTCCCTTTTTGACCCAGAACTTCCTTACCGCGTAACTCAGCGACCCGTGGTCCTTAGTTACTAGCCACTTTATGAAAGCGTCCTTAGAGCCAGGAATGGTAACGGGCTTCCACTCGACGTTATCGACCTTGTTGAAGAAGTAATCCATCGCGGATTCGATTGAACCATCAGTTTTTAGATCTAAGCGAGAGGTATTTCATGACCCTATGTTTTATCAAGACGTAGTATCCGAGCTAAGACCTTTCTTCTCTTCTAAGAAACTCGTTAACATCTGTGTGGGAACAGTTTACACCGTCTCAACGCTAAGCGACGGGTCCTCGGGTATAGCCCACACAGTGCCGGAGGGCGAGGTTCCCGCCGCGGGCGAGCTGCTTTCTATGAAAACCGAGGACATAATCTCCATGGGACCTGAGTCGCCCATTGTGAGGTCTATCACGCTCTCTATACTGAGCTCTTTTATTGACTCCTCCTTTGAGAGGGGCGATCCCTTGGACGTCATTGAGGGCGGTAAACTCTGCGTTTTCGGCTATTCCCCAAGCGTCGATCCCAAAAAGTACAGTTCGATAGTGGTTTACGACTTCTCCGAACCGACCGTTCAGAACAGGGGGAACCTCACGATAAGGCCCTTCTCGTCCTTCCAAAAGGAAAGCTGCACCCACGCCGTCGTTTTCGGCTCAGCCATAGTAAACGGTCAAATCGACAGAATATTAGCGAACGTGAGCGCAGACGATTTAATCCTGGCGGGTGTCTCGAGCGTTTACGCCCCGAACACGCTAAGGAAGTACGGGTTCAGCGTAATCGGTAAGGTCATTCCTATTGAGAAGGTGAAGGCCCTCAGGGTCGCGTGCGAGGGAGGCGGGGCATCTCAGATGATCCGATACGTTGGTAAGTTCTTCAAAAAGCTCTAATTTTATCCTCTATTTCACTTAAGGAACTGTAGCAAGTGCCCCTGAACTTATACTCGCACTCCAGGTTCCTCACGGTCTCGCACTGAAGGCTGGAGCAGCTTCTGGCCAAATAGCCGTAATCGAGCTTGAGTTTCGCTATTCCCAGCCTACTTAAGACTGGAACATCCCTCCTGTGTGCGGAAGCCCTTATCGCTTTGTCGCTTACCTTCAGCGCTTCCTCCGAGCCGGTTAAGAGCCAGAGCCTCGCCGCGAAGACAGCGAACTCTGAGTTCATTAACGCCTCTATTACGACCCTGCTCGTTACCGGATCCTGAGGCCTTACGTCGCGGAAGCCCATTTCGTGGGATAGGTTTTCCACGGTCCATCTGAAGACCTTGTTAGCTACCTCTAGGTACTTCTCGATGCCTGTTGCCTGGTAGGCCGTGAGTAGGCCGTTGCCAACGTAGGCCTGATCTATAAGTAGGCCCGAGTTGTACGTTTCCTTGCCTCTCCTCACCTTCCCATCATCCTCTACGTAGCTGAGTAACTCGTCGTAGTCCTCGCTGAGACCCAGGTCAATAGCTATCCCCCACTCGGAGCTGTAACCCTCTAAGGGGACGTTGACCCCCTTCACGAGACTCTCTGAAAACTTATCCGCAGGTCTGAAGGCCTTCCTCACGGCCTGATACTCCTTATCGACGCTGGACAACCAGGTTATGAACTGATAAGCCCTGAAGTCCCCAGGCACGCCGGCCAGGATCTGGTTAACAACGTCTAAGGACTCTATTAACTCGAAGTCCTTCGGCGAAGGGACGAAAGAGTAATCCACCTTAATCAGCTTGTCCAGTCTCTCGTAGGTAAGCATGAGCTTCTCTTTGACGAAGCCTGGGTTTGAGGACTCTATGAGCGAGAGGAGGTTCCCCTCGTGATCTATGACCGAGACGGAAGGAAGTATCCCCCTAGTCAGCCTCACGAAATAGGGTAAGTCGTCGTCTGCCCTTACTTTGACCACTATGAACCTTTTCTTGATGTCCTGGTCGTTACTTATCTCTTGAAATGCCGTCTCGCACTGATCACAGTTCTTCGAGGTGAACGTTATGGCTATGGGCTTCCCGTAGAACTTGGAGTCCTCGAATACCCTAGGCTCTAAAGGCACCTTGAAGGTAATGCTTAAATGCGTAAATAAAGCTGAGAAACCGCCATGAGTAGGCCAGCAACTAAGTGGACGTGTGGAATATGTAACCAAACGATATATTGGGACGAGCTCTTCACCTTCATGAGCAACAGGACAGTAGTGCACCTCACATGCCTTAAGGGCAAGGCCTTGGCCAATCCCAAGGGGTCTCCCGAGGACGTTCAGGCGGTCTTGGACAGTCTTGAAACCGAATTGAAGAAGATAGTCGAATACAAGGCTAGGATGAATAAGGTGAAGGACGAGGAACTGAAGAAGGTCCTGGAGGCGGTGGAGAAGGACGCCGAGAAGAACGCGGGTATTCTCACGAGGCACGTAGAGAGGTTGGCGAACGTTCTCTGAAGGGCGATGTGCGTTTTTTGTTGGCTTTACGGAACCAAAACGTGAGCTCTAAACCAGAATTCACCTAACTTGATTAACTGAGGACATGATCGGGGTTTTCGGTTAATAGATAGATCTTAGCTAAAAGATAGTTTGTGGTGCAGACCCTTAGCACGATAAAAGTAACGCTCGTTTCCTTCACGAAGGACGGCGAGCGGGTAGTAGCGGTTGCCAGTAAGATGAGCAGGTCTAGGAAGGGCTGGGATTACCACTGGCAGAACATGAGCGAAGAGGAGGTCGAAACATGGATTAGGGACGCGATAATTCACGGCTATTGGAGCGTGTTAGAACACTCGGTTTACACTTTCTCCATTGAGGGTATATCTAGGGTAGCTTCCCATCAGTTAGTCAGGCATAGGATAGCCTCTTATACCCAAATGAGTCACCGCTTCGCCAAGCCCGTCGACGAGTACTATCGTCCCGTTTATCCCCCATCGGCCGAAAGGAGGGCCAAGGACGTTATAGAGGAAGCATTTAGAGACGCTTACGAGCATTACTACAGGCTCTTAGAGTTAGGAGTGCCCGAGGAAGACGCTAGGTACGTCCTGCCGAACGGCGTCAACACTAACATAGTAGTCACCATGAACGCCCGGGAGCTCTACAACTTCTTTGCGTTGAGGCTGTGCTCAAGGGCACAGTGGGAGATAAGGTTGGTGGCCTGGAGGATGTTGGAGGAGGTCAAGAAAGTACATCCAAGGTTGTTCAAATACGCTGGGCCGAATTGCTTGATCCATGAGAACTTCGTGAGGAAGGAACCAATTACACTTGAGGACTTGTTGAGCGGTGCTAAGCTAGTTTCGGAGAGGTGTTCGGAGGGGGTGGAAAGGGAAGGTATTGCGAAGTGCGTGAGGAACGCCACGAGCGTGTGGAAGGCCGAAGAGGCAGAACATCACGAATAAATAAACTTTATCTTTTTATTTAAATTATTTATGAAACTATCGGGTTCTCTATCGCGGAATTTAAACAATTAAAGCTTCCTCAAACAGAACTGAAATCTTGAATTCTTAACAAAACGCATTTATTTACCCAGTAGGTGTGTACTCACCGCACATGAGCCTAATCCAGGCCCTCGTAGGCCTAGGAATACCAATCGTGCTTATGTTCCTCGCAGGTTACGGTGGATACTTCGCTCTTTCCCTAATCCTGGGTCTAAAACGCAACCCGGTGAAGATCGCGAGGTTCGAGGCAGGTAACATCCCTTACGGAGAAGGGAGACTGTGGTACCCTTTACAATATTACGGTTACCTACTGATTTACACGTCCATAGAGCCGCTAGTAGTAATCCTCCTATTACTGGCTCCTTCAACTTTCTACGTTTCTGAATCTTTGACGTTTCACCTTCTAGCTATAGTAGGTACGTTCATAGCGTTGCTTTACCCCGTGATATACTATGGCGCCAGGTTAGCCGACGTGATTAATCAGTGGGAGGTGAGGCGCTAATGAGCGCACAACCGGAAGCTAAGCCCCCTCAGGTTCCCCAGCAACAGGCCCAGCAAGCTCAACAAAAGCAGGAGAGCTCCCTGAGCAGGAAGTTGAACGAAATGAAAGCCAGGCTTAACGTACCCGTTAACGTGAAGGTGGAATCTGAGAGGCGTGCCACGATCGAGGTGGATAAGTCGAATCTCCCTGCCGTAGCTATGGCCCTTAGGAGTATAGGCTTCGATCACGTGAAGACCGTCACGGCTATAGACTACCCGGAGACCGAAACCTTCGAGGTTCTGTACCACGTTTCGTCCTACACCGATTCCGAGCTTGCCAAGACCATAGTTACGCTGAGGACGAAGGTGAGTTATAAGGATCCGACCCTACCTTCGCTTTACCCTGTTTGGGAAAGCGCGTGGACGGGGGAGAGGGAGACATATGAGATGTTCGGCATAAGGTTCGAGGGACATCCCGACCTCAGGAGGCTCTTCTTGGATGAGGATTTCGAAGGAGTGTACCCCATGAGGAAGTCTTACAAGGTTAAAACGGAGGGTCTCTTCGTTGACCGCCCAGCCTAACGTATTCACAATGGATACCACGCAGATAGACATAGTCCCCATCGAAGGGGAGCTCAACGTAGGGCCTCAACACCCTGGCTCAGGACACATGAGAATCTACGTCAAGCTCAACGGCGACATAATAGAGAAGGCTGAGCTGGATGTAGGTTACGTCCACAGGGCGGTCGAGAAGCTAGCGGAAGTGAGAAACTACATGCATCTCATCCCGTTGGTCGAAAGGCCTGCAATACTCGACTCAATCCACATGAACCTGGGTTACATCCTTGCGTTAGAGAAAATTATGGGAGTCGACGTCCCTGACAGGGCCCAGTATCTGAGGAGCCTGGCCGCGGAGATCAACAGGATAGCCAGCCACCTTTACGGCACTGGGATCCTCGCTGTGTTCATTGGACACTCCACAGGGTTCATGTGGGGCTTCGGCGACAGAGAGGTTTGGGTTGAGGTGCTTCAGGCGCTGACCGGCGCGAGAGTCACTAACTCTTACATCATTCCTGGGGGTGTGAGGAGGGACTTGACTCCTGCGATTAAGGAGATGATCGAGAAAGCCATCAAGCACCAGAGGAAAAGGATACCAGAATGGAAGAGGATTTTCTTAAACAACCCGAACATAAGAGCGAGGCTCGAGAACGTCGGCGTGATGAGTAAGGAGCAGGCGATAGCTTGGGGTGCAGTAGGCCCGAACCTGAGGGGTTCGGGAGTGTATTACGACGTTAGGAAGTTCGAGCCCTACGCGGCTTATGATAGGCTAGACTTCGAGATCCCTGTATACAAGGAGGGCGACGCGTACGCGAGGGTCCACGTAAGGTTCGACGAGATCGAGGAAAGCATGAAGATTATAGAGCAAATAATCAAGGAAATACCACAGGGCAATATATTAAGCGACAGGTTCTTCAAGCAGATACCCCCCACCAGGCTAAAGAAGCACTACGAGACTCACGGGAAGATCGTGTTTCCTGGTTATTACGCCTCCTTTAGGCCTCCAAAAGGGGAGGCGATCTCCAGGGTCGAGGCCGCTAGGGGCGAGCTGGTGTATTACCTCAATAGCGACGGCTCTCCAAAGCCCTACAGGCTCAGGATGATAACCCCCTCATACAGGGCGATATACGTATTCGAGCAGTTGGCGAAAGGGGCAAGGTACGCAGACCTGGTCGCGATCTACGGAAGCCTAGACTACTTCCCTCCGGAGGCTGATAGATGATGGACATCCTACAGGATATCAAATACGTAATCTTATACCCCTCGTTCTTCGTCACGATAATATTCCCCGGTCTCGTAGTGGGAGGGCTCTTCATACTCCTTGCGATATGGTTCGAGAGGAAGATAGCTGCCAGGGTCCAGATGAGGGTGGGTCCTTACTACGTTTCCAGGTTCGGCGGGATAGCTCAGCTTTTGGCCGACGCGATAAGGGTGGCATTTCAGGAAATAATAATCCCAGCCGGAGTCAATCCTACTCTTTACGTCATAGCCCCTATATTCCCGTTACTTTTCGCTTTCCTACCCCTGGCTTTCCTACCGATCGGCGTGATCCCCGAGCAGGGATCGGTGTTTTCAGCCTATTACCGCTCGTTCTTCGATCCCTGCGTGGGCATGGGCGTAATAGTGGCACTGCCGACGGAGTATAGCCTAATAGCCGTTCTGGCCGTCGAGGCGGCCTATCCGATCTTCGTCATCCTCCAGGCTTGGGCGACAAACAACAGGTTCGCGCTAGTGGGAGCGGTCAGGGAGGCCTACCTCTCTGTCGCTTATGACGTCTTAATACTAATGTCCGTCATAGCGATAGCCGTAGAGTACCATACACTCGACGTCGCCAAGGTGGTTCAGTCGGGAATCCCGGGGATAGTGGCGAACCCGCTGGCTGCCTTTGTGTTCTTCGTGGGGCTCATAATGGCTACCAGCAGGTTTCCCTTCGAGATAGTCGAGGCGGAGAGCGAGCTGGTAACCGGTCCCGCAACGGAATACAGCGGTCTCCTGTTCCTGCTCTCTATGGGAGGATCCTACTTCGGAACGTACGTTTACGCCCTATACTTCGCGGCCGTATTCTTGGGCGGCTGGTATCCGCTCTCTGGCTTTCCAGGTGCTGTGATACTTTTCTTGAAAGCGGCGATAATTGTCCTCTTCTCCGTGTTCCTCAGGTCAGTTTACGGCCGTTATAGGATAGATCAGGCCCTTAGGAATTCCTGGCGTTTACTCCTACCTGTAGCCCTAGCTTCCATAGTTCTCGGGATCGTGGGTGGGTGGTTATGGATCAGGTGAAAATTAGGGAATACGACAAGAACAAGAATCCGTTCAGGCTGTTCGGCGCACACGTAGCCGCGATAGGTGAGGGAATAAAGCACGCGATCAAACCCAAGACAATAACGCTAAAGTACCCTGACGTCTCGATGACGCTCCCTACCAACTACAGGGGTATGATAAGGCTGTATAAGGACGTGTGCATAGGCTGTTCGCTCTGCGCTATGATATGTCCGGCTGACGCGATGAAGATGACCACTTGGGAAGGGAAGAAGTTACCGCAGATAAACTACGGCAGGTGCGTCTTCTGCGGCTTCTGCGTAGACGTATGTCCTGTCGACGCTCTAAAAGAAACTAGGGTTCATGACGCCGCTTTCCAGAGCAGAAGGGAACTAGTCTTCAACCCGGACAAATTCAACCAGGACTTCGATCAGACCCTACCGGTCAAGGGAACCGTGAGGAAGGTAAGGGCTGTGATAGACGAGAATAAGGGGATTAGGTATGTACCTGACGAGTGACGTCTCAAGTTATTTATATGAAGGGGTTACGGCGCTCCTTGCGGCCTTCGCCATAGCTTCCGCCATAACCATAGTTAAGCAGAAAGTAGTCCTTTACTCGGCAGTAGCGTTAGCCTTCTTAGGTTTCTCCACCGCCGCGTTGATAGCCCTCCTCTCACCATCAGCTTACGGGATATACTCGGTATTCCACGTGTTGTTATACGTGGGCGCTACGGTGACCTTCATAGCTTTGACCATTGTGCTCTTCAGGGGAATAGACGTAAAGCCTTCCCCCTCTGCCGGCGTAGCCCTGGGGGTCGTCATAGCTGTATTAGTAGCTGTCGTAACGGCGATACTGATCTACCCCAGCGTTCAGGCTAGCTCGACGGTTCCACCTGCGCTGAGTTTGACCGAGCTAGCGAATCAGCTCCTGGACGCTTACTGGTTCCCTATAATAGTGCTTATAGTCGGCCTGATTACGACCGTTATCGAGGCGCTAGCCTTAGCTAGGAGGAGGTGAGGCAGATGTTGGTCAGTTTGATAGTCTTGTCGACCTCAATCGTCCTAATAGCCATAGGCCTCTACGGGCTAATGAGCAGTAGGAACATTATCAGGACGCTCTTGTCTTCTGAAATCCTTTTAAACGCCTCGATTTTGTTCACTTTCGCATTGTCATATTTGAACGGCCTGACCTACCCTCCCGTGATTTACTCGGTTTTCGCGATAAGTACCGCCCTAATAGAGGTGGTAGTCGCCTTCGCCGCTGTGATACTTTACTTCAGGTCAAAGGGGAGCCTGGAGGTGGACTGACCGATGCTCATGTGGTACATCTTAATTGTAGCGTTCGTCCTGGCCTCTCTACCCTTCTTAGTTAAGTCGAAAAGGGTTTCGGCCACGCTCTCCGCCCTCTCCATAGCGGTTACCTTAGCTTACTTCGCTTTTTACAACAGGCTTGAGTCTTTCTACGTAGCGCCCACAGTAGGGTCTTTCGGTCTCGTCGTTAACAACCTGAACCTGGCAATGCTCGCCACGATAGTTCCCGTCACATTGGTGACCACGATCTACTCGTTGCGTTACATGGAGGAGAGGTTCCACGAGCTCGGCTACGGCTCGTGGGGGACTTACTACGCTCTTTACTCCCTCTTCGCCCTCTCTATGGTTTACACGGTGATGTCCACCAACCTACTCGAAATCTACCTCTTCTTAGAGCTGGGTCTGGTGACCTCGTTCCTCCTCATCCTCCTTTTCGGCTACGGGGATAGGAAGAGGATAAGTCTGATGTACTTCGTTTGGACCCACGTGGGTACCATCTTAATGCTGATCTCGATAGTTCTGATAGGCATCGAATCGGGTAGTATGGACGTTTACGAAACCGCTACTACCCTGTATAACTACAGCGGCCTGACCTACGCCGGACTGATCTTCCTGGCTGGAGTCGTGGGTATGATGATCAAGGGAGCCATGGGCGGCGTAAACGTCTGGCTACCTTACGCTCACGGTGAGGCCCCCACTCCCATATCGGTGCTCCTGAGCCCTAACATGGTGGGTTTGGGAGTTTTCGCGGCAATGATTTACATGTACCTATTCAGGGACCTAACGTACCTGGCCCCCATCTTTCTGGCCTGGGCGGTCTTCACTATGATCTACGGTGGGCTGAACGCCCTAGCTCAGATGGACTTCAAGAGGTTCCTAGCCTACTCGAGCGTCTCCCAGATGGGTTACATGCTCCTGGGGGCCTCGGTGGCGTTTTACTTAGGCCTTAAGGGCAACATACTTGAGCTGCCATTAGGAGTCATAGCTTCTCTCCTGATATACGTGTCCCACGGCTACGGTAAAGCCCTCCTGTTCATGAGCGCAGGTGCCATGATAACGGAGATCCATGAGAGGAACATTTACAACTTGGGCGGGCTTTACTCCAGTTCCCCGTTACACAGCACTTTAGCCTTCATAGGGGCCCTTAACTTACTCGGGTTGCCCCCTAGCGTGGGGCTGATAAGCGAGGTCCTGCTCCTGTTGTCCATCGGTGATTTACTCAACGTACTCGGGCTTTGGGCTTACGTAATACTCGTGGCCTTCCTTATGGTAGCCATCGCCGTGTCTTCAGCCTACTTAACGTACTTGTACAAGAGGGTATTCGCTGGAGCTCCTAAAGGATCCAACCTGGATGAGGTTAACGAGTATAAAGTTCCTATGGCTCTCCTGGCGGCGATATCGATAATTCTGTTCTTCGTGCCCGAACTGATCGTTCCACCCTTGTCCGACTTTTACGCCCACATAGGCGGTTCGGACTACTACCTACCGTTGATAGTCTTCCTCCCATCGGTGGGGGCTTTACTGGCGTTGATCACGCCAAGGGGCCTCAACCAGGACGTAAGAGGAGGGCTGGTCGTTGCCCTGATAGGGGTTTCAGCCGTTTTGGCCACCCTCGAGTTGTTGAGATCTCTGCCCTCCTTCTCGTTGACGGCGCTTCTGAATCAGGTGAGCTCTTACGACCTAGGAGGTTACTTCACCTTCAGGCTCTCCCCGATCCAGGCCTACTTGGGAGCCCTAGTTGCCTGGCTTTCCTTCTTCATCTCCCTTTACAGCGTGGGCTATATGAAGGAGGATAAGGTCCTTAGGAGGTATTGGGGCTTCTTCGGCTTCTTCGTCTCCTCAATGCTTAGCGTAATTTACGCTGATAACCTCTTACTCTTCCTGGCAGGCTGGGAGGGGACGAGCTTAGCCTCTTACGGCCTCATAAGCTACTGGCTCGACGACAACGACAAGAACATAGTGGGTGACATAGGTAGGTACATATTCGGTCTAGAGTACGTTTCTCGGCCGACCACCAGCGGCGTCAGGGCAATGATCTTCACGAGGATAGGGGACGTCGGCCTGATATCAAGCTTCGGCTACCTACTGTTCCTTACATCACACTCGCAGTACCTAGGGAGCCTTTCGTTGTACTCGGCCCTACTGCCTCACATAACAGACCTCTATCAGCTACAAGTCGCCGTCATAGTCCTCCTGTTCCTCTTCCTTGGAGGCCTGGGCAAGAGCGCGCAGTTCCCGCTGACCCAGTGGTTGCTCACCGCCATGACAGGCCCCACCCCCGTGAGCGCGCTTATACACGCCGCCACGATGGTTAACCTGGGCGCCATACTGACCTATTTCGTCTATCCATACCTCAAGTATCCCGACCCTCAGACTGAGACCTTCGCGGCCGTTGTGTTCTGGATAGCCGTATTCACGGCAATCTACACGAGCACCTCAGCTTTAGCCTCCAACGAACAGAAGCTGATCCTGGCGTACTCCACGGCGGATCAGATATCGCTTATGATTATGACGACCTCCTTAGGTGCCTTCCTAACTGCCCAATCTGGCCTTTTAGATATACTCTATATCTCCATTATCTTATCCCTGCTCCAGATGACGGCACACGGCGTCTACAAGGCCACGTTGTTCATGAACGCCGGAACTGCTATTCATTACACGGAAAGCAGATATGTTGGGGTATTCCCGAAGCTGTACAGGAGGCTGAAGCTCGTGTTCGTCTTGCAGCTAATAGCCGCGTTGAACTTGGCCAACCTTATCCCGCTGGTAGGTTTCTGGGCACACAACGCGATCTCAAACCTAATAGAGGGTCTCAGCCCAGCTTGGGCCCTTTACGTTCTCACAGAGTTCCTGGGCGCCGTTTACATAACTAGATACATAGCCAAGACCTTCCTGTGGCCTAAGGGAGAGGAGCCTCACGAGGAAGGACATTATAGCTCGATCATGCTGGTCTCCCCGTTCGTGTTGGCTTTAGCTTCTGTAGTCTTGGGCTTGACGTTCCCTCAATTGATGAGCTTCCTTATAGGAAGCGAGGCAAGCGAGTACCTTAAGGTGGACGTTATGGAGTTAACCCTTTCCCTAGTGGGGATAGCCTTAGGACTAGTCCTTTACGCCAGGGGGTTCGAGATCAAGTCATCCATTACTGAGCCTCTATACTACGCTTGGTACGTTAATCCCGCGTTCGACAAGTTCGGAGTGAAGTCCTTCGGGTTCGCTAAGGGCCTATACAACAAGTTCGAGTTCGGCGTCATAGATAACTACATTAACGTGAGGCTACCGAACTGGCTCATAACGTCTGGGAACTCGCTTGTGAAAAGCATCCAGAACAACGTCTTGAGGGACTACATAGCGGTTTACGCCTCTGGAATAGTTATCCTGATCGTTATTGTTCTGATCATACTCTCGGTGGTGTGATGCCATGAACCTGTCGATCTACGTCCCGATAGTCGTTCCCTCGATCGTAGTGGTAATCGCCTCGATAGCTGTTCTACCTATGAGGTCTTTCAGGGGCGTTGTCGTTACAGGGATCACCGCTCTAGTCGTTTCTATACTCAGCGAGGCGTACGGCTTGCTCGCCAAGCTATCGGGAATTTCTTTATTTTCTAACCAGATTCTTTTAGATAATACTTACTATTTGTATTCTATCATAACCGATATAACCGGACTCCTAGTCTTGCTTGGGTCCTACAATTTGGTGAGCGCTTGGGCTACGAGGAACTCCCTGGTTTCACTTGTTCTCCTTTCGGTCCTGGGTATCCATTACCTATCGGCCTCGGAGACGATACCGATGTTCCTGGCGTCCTGGGGGATAAGCTCGGCGGCTATGTACGCTATAGCTATGCTGTCCAAGGACAGGCTCTCCGTTGTCTCGGGAATCAAGTACTTGGTTATGGGAGTGGTCAGCAGCTCTATAATGGTCCTGGCCTTGGCCTTTTACGTCTCGTTCACAGGGAGTCTGAGCTTCGTAAATGTTGAGGTGACCCCAGGCGTGATCTTCTCCGTAGTCCTTCTCAGCATAGCCTTCATGTTTAAGATGGGGGCATTCCCGTTCCACGCATGGCTTCCCGACCTCTACTCTAGGGCAGACAGAGGTGCCTTGATGGCGGTTTCAAGCATAGGTAAAATAGTGGCTATCGCGCCGTTCGTCAGGATCCTCACCTTACTGGACCCGACCCCGTCTTTAATTCAGACGGAAATACTGGTCTTCTCAGTCTTCGCGATTGGAACCCTTACCTTCGGAAACGTCATGGCTTTCGGCAGGAGAGACTTGAGCGAGATGATAGCTTACAGCTCCGTTTCTCAAGCAGGTTACTTCCTTCTGGCTTTCGCGATGATAGCCGTGAGTTTGACTACTGCCTACTTAGGACTAATCATACAGACGCTCGCTTACACTATCGCTCAAGTCGGACTGTTCGCGGGAATAGCCTATATAGAGAAGGTCAGCGGCAGCTCCGAATACACGTCTTTAAGGGGTTTCGCTTCTAACGATAAGGTTGCCGCGTTCTCCCTTATAGTTCTCCTCCTCAGTCTCTTAGGTTTCCCCCCAATCATTGGCTTTTGGGCTAAGCTCTTCATTTTTGAGTCGACGTTCTCATACCCCATTCTGACCATACTAGGCCTCCTCAACAGCGCGGCTTCCGCAGGCTATTACATTCAGCCGTTCAGGGAGATGTTCTCTACAGGAGTCTGGACCCCCGTCTCCTCACCCGAGAGGTCAATAATGATAATCACTGCGGTCCTATCGATAGCTTTAGGTATAGTCTTACCCTTAACGCTGGTAGGTGTCAGCTTTTGAGACTCTTGATAATCGGCGTGGGAAACCTCGCGGCTTCCGTCGTTCAGGCAGTTGAGGACATGAACGAGGGAAGGAACGATTACTTCTCCTTCGTTCCTCACTTACGCTGGGAGGAGGTAAGGATAGTAGGGGCCCTTGACGTTGACAGGAAAAAGGTCGGCTTGAAGTTGAGCCAAGCCCTCTTCGTCCCTCCTAACGTGGCCTCCAAGTTCAGGGAAGTTAAGAGCGACGTGACCGTGGAAGCGGGCATTCTGAAGGACGATCTGGGCTTCCTCTCGGGCCTAATAGATCCCGTGCATAAGGACGAAGGCGAGGTCGAGGACTATATAAGGAGCGTGAAGCCAGACCTTATCCTATTGGCCACATCATCAAACGTCATTCGCTCGAATACGGCCTACGCGGAGATCGCCGCGAGGAACGGGATATCCATGATTAACTTAACCCCCTCACCCATCGCCAGGGAATTATCGGGGAAGTTCGAGGAGAATGGGGCCTTCGTGCTGGGGGACGACCTACTCAGCCAGATAGGCGGCACAGCTTTCCACATGGGACTAATCGAGTTCCTCGAGTCAAGGGGAGTTAAGGTTCTGAGATCTTATCAGGTCGATATAGCGGGCACTACCGAGGCCCTGGTGACCATCCAGGACGACGTGAAGGACGTTAAGAAGGGCATAAAGAGCTCCTTTATTAGGGGCCAGAAGGACGTGGAGGTCGTCGCGGGGACTTCGGATTACGTCCAGTTCCTCAAGGACAGGAGGGTGAGTTACATAGTAGTCGAGGGTTATTACGGCGCGGGCGCGAAGATAAGGGTCGACATATCGCTCAAAACGCTGGACTCTCAGAACGCGGTGATTCCCGTCCTAGATCTCCTGAAGGTTTCCTCCCTCCTTAAGAAGAGAAGCGTCAGAGGTAACGTGCCTGAGGTTTCGGGCTTTTACTTCAAGAGCCCCCCGAAAACGTTTAAGAGTATGAGTGAGGCAAAGGAGGAACTGGTAAGGTTCACGAAGGCTCTGTGATGAGAGAACCCCGGCATGACGGATGATTGAGCCGTGTGAGGACTGAGGCTTACCCTGTGAGGGGCTCATAGAGCTTCTCGTAATCTAGGCCCAGCTCTTCCTCGGCTTTGAGAACCTCTTCTAAGCTTACGTGAGTGGATGACTTGGTACTGAGGGAACAGTACTCGGGGAGTCCAGCGCTTATCTCATAGGTGCCTATTCTCCTCGCCATTTCCACAATTTCATCCTTATCAAAGCCTATCAAAGGCCTTAGTACCGGCACGTTAATGCCGTAGTTCGTCACGAAGAGGTTGTGCCCCGTTTGAGAGGAGACCTGGGACAGGGACTCCCCCGTGGTTATTGAGTGCGCTCCCAGGGACTTAGCCAGGGCCTCCGCTGTCTTGTACATAACCCTCTTCAGGACCACCACTCTGATAGATTCGTTCACCAGGGCGAGCCTAGGCAGCACACTCTCGCCCGGGACCACGTAAATGGGAATGACGTGACCGGAGCTCCACTCGTTCAGAGCTTTCACGACCTTCTTAACGGCCTCCACGTGAACCGCTCCTCCCAACGCGAAATTCAACGCGACTACTTCGCTACCCCTCTTCATGAGGAACCAGGCAGCCACAGCGGAGTCGAATCCTCCGGAAATCAGTGCCACCGTTTTCCCCGTAGTGCCGACAGGTAAGCCCTTAGGGCCGTTGAACTCCCTCAATTTTAGTAACGCCTTATCGTACCTTATGTCCACCTTCACCTCCACTTGGGGGTTCTCGAGGTCTACACCTTTGGAGTAAGGGTAGAGACGGGACCCGATCACCTTGGCGGCTTCCACGCTCGTGAAGCTGTGTTGCCCGACCCTCCTCACCCTAACGGCGAAGGTCCTGTTCTTGACAACGTCACGAAACCTCTCCTCAACGAAGTTAGCTAATTCCTCTAAATTGCCGAGCCTGAACTCCTCCACAACCCAGTACTTCGCTATACCGAAGACCTTCGACAATCTCTCCACTTCGCCCTCTACGTCGGCGTAAATGATCCCTCCCTCTATATTGAAGTCCTTAACCTTCACTACGCTCTCCAAGTTCCTGACGAGCGCGAACTGCATGTTATGCCTGGTCCTAGGCCCCTTGAGCGCTATCTCACCGCTCAGGCTTATTTCAACTCTCAAGTCTCTTCTTAAGAGGAGAAAAAATGGACTAACTTATAACTGAGGGCTTTAGAACGTGAGGGTCGCGGAGTAGACCGTGGTGCTTGTGCTCTGTGTGCTGGTTGCGGCGTTCAGGAACGGATAGGCTAGTACCCATGGCACGGGCTTCTTGAAGGTCAAGTTTATCACTAGGCCAGGCGCCGTGAGTATCGGGTCCTGGAACTTGTATCCGTATCCTCCGGAGACCGGTCCCCAAGTCCACATTTGGGCGTTGTTGTTAGGAGCTAGCATGACCGTTATCAGCGGCTTGGAGAAGTTCACGTTGAAGCTGACTATGCCGTTAACCGCGTAGGCAAACACCTCGAAGGGTTGCGCGCCGCTCGGGGCCGAGGAGACGTTCAACGGGTCGTAAAGCACTATGGAGAAGTTGTAGTTGTTGAGTACGCCCACCGTCGTCGATACGTTATCACCAGGCGGTATCACGACCAGTATGTTGCCGTACATGAAGGCCGCTCCCTGCTGCGAGTTGACCTCAATGGTTCCTGCAGAGATCGGCGACAGCCCGTAAGCGTTACCTAGTTTCACGGTGGAGAGCTGCGGGCCCTGACTCAACGGGGTCTGGGACGACAGTATCACCCACAGCACCGGCTTGACGAAGGCCAGGTTCACCATGAACCCGTTACCGTATATCCACTTATCGGCGAACTTGTAGCTTCCTCCCCCGTAAGCCGTACCGTTGAAGGTCCCGCCGAACCAAGTCCAGGAGGTCCAGGTGGTCGGAGCTCCCATGATTATAGTTATCGCAGGCCTTGGTTTACCGTTGGAGTCCACTAGCTCCCATGTCGGTGCTATGTGGCCGTTAATCGCGAACGCGAAGGTGTAGAGGGGCGTCAATGTGGTGTTAGGCGGGCTGAAGACGCCCAAGTTGCTGAACGTTATTAATGAGAAATTGTAGACCGCAAGGGTCTGATTAGTAGCGAGGTTCTTCGCGTACGTTCCAGGAGGCAGGATAACTATGATGTTGCCTACCTGAAGCACGGCACCCTTCGCTGCGCTCACATTGACCGTCTGCTCACCGTTCACTAGGAAGGTCGGCGGGCTTATCGGGTAATAGATAGTGTCGCTCAAGCTGTTAACCTCAGTGAAGTTCATCACCTCCCTGGTTATCTGCCAGCTAGCGGAGGTCGAGTTGTATGTTAGGTACGCTATTACGTTGACGTGCATATCGTAGATAGCTGGGAATCCTGGCTGACCCTGATTCACGAAGCCGAGGAAAACTGTGTCGTTCGCGTTAACCACGGCGGTTCCGTTATTGAGGTTTAACTGAACCGCCGTCACAGGAGGCACAGCTACGCCGGAAGGCGTTAGGCTCTGGCCGTAGGTCAGCGCGAATATGAAATAGTTGTCCCACTGATTGAAGAAGCTCTCCACGGCCTTTATGCCAGTATAATTACCGACCTTGAGCCCAGGAGGTAGGGTTCCCTCGACCGTAAGGACTGCCCCTGGCGAGAAGTAGTTCGCCGTTACGTTGCCTGGAAACTCGGCCGCCATGGCGTTGATCTGCCACAGGTAAGCCTCTAGGGCCTGGTTAGCCGCCACTTCATGGATTGATGGATAGCCGGCGATCACCGCTGAGAGCGGTACGTAATTGCCTTTCCATACCAGCTTCGTTATCTTGTAACTGCCGTTAATGAGCTGTACATAGAAGGTCGTGGACGCGTTAATGACCCTCAGGTAGTACGGGTCATTAGTGGGAGCCACGAAATACTGTGCAACGGCCGAAACCACGAAAGTGTTGTTGTTAACTTGTTCAACCGTAGGCAAGGCGGTGGTATAGAAATACACCGTTTCGAACTCAGTGAAGAAGTCGTTGAGCCATGTCGAGTTGAACGTGCTCAGCGAGTAGTTGCCTGGGAAGGGCTCACCTTGAACTACTGCCGTGAAGTTGTTGGCCAGGAAGGGTAACACGTCCTGGGGGGACTCTATGGCCACTCCGTCGTAGAACAACATGACCGGGGCGATCGCGCCGCCCGAGGCCAGAGTAGAGGTAGTCCTCAGCTCTGAAGCGAGCTTCTGGAGCTCGGTCACGTTACCCTTAAGGTAGGCCATCAGCGTGGAGTAAGCGGCGCTCAGTGAAGTGTAGTTAGAGTACAAGCTCTGATATTTTGACTGTAATGCTGTATAATTCGAGTTAATTGTAGAAATATTATCCTGCAACTGCGATACCTTGGTTAGTAACGAGTTATAGTTGGACGACGCCGCATAGTATTCGTAAAATCCTACAGCCGCTATTGCTATCAGAAGAACTACAACTACAGCGAAAATTGTCGTACTTACGGCCACTTTCGGTCGAGGCCAATGAAACCCGAGCCTTTATAAGATTATTCGATATATAAAATTTTTAATAATGTAGAGAATCAAGTTTAACAAAATTTAAAAAATCTAATTATATAGCTTCTGCCTCAATTAGCGTTAAAGTCTCCTTTACGCCACTCAGGTTACCGATGGATTGAGTTACGTAGGTGCCCAGAACGTCGGAGGCCTCAACGTCGACGGTGACTAGCACGTCATATGGGCCGAATATAGGGCTTATTGAGGTTACCCTGGGCATGGAAGCCAATGAAGCGAGAAGTCCTCTCAGTTTACTCGGCTCAGCTTTGAGCAACACGTAAGCCCTTACCGAGTTCGCGTATGTCCTGACCAGGTCCCACTCCGTCACTATCCCGCGAACGTCCGAAGCGTTGTCGGTGGGCTCTTCAGTTAGAATAACCGAACCGACGTTATTAGCCGTTATTATATCAGCGACGTCGGCTATAGTCGCGTCAGTCGTCAAAGAGATAACCTTCTTGCTCCCGTAATCCTTTTCCCTTATCTTGGAGTTAAGGTCGTTGTTAATCAAAGCCTTCAGGGCATCCCTGATGGATATGATTCCCTTAAGCTTCCCTCCCTCGACTACAGGCACGTGCGAGATTCCTAAGCTTACCATCGCCTGGGTAGCGTCGTTAAGTGTGGAGTCTGAGTCCAGCATGTAGACTTGGGTGGTGGCCACAGCTATCGCAGGGATCCTCATTCTGGGTATCGCTTTCGCTACGTCCCTCTCCGTCACTATTCCCCCGCCCCTTATCAACAACGAGCCTATACCGTACCTGGCCATCATCTTAGCTCCCACCTTGATCGGCGTATCGGGATCCGCGAAAATCCCAGGTCTCGCCACGTCCTTAACTGGCTTTTCCCCCCAGTTGGGGTTCGACAGGGCCTCCCTCAAGATCGTCCTCGCCGACACGACGCCAAGAGGCGTTGGACCCAGGCTAACGACAATCCTCCTAACGTTTCCGTTCACCATTTGTTCTGCTACCTTCTTCAGCGGGGTTTCCGGTTGAACCGTTATGAGGTTTGTTTCCATTATATCGCGGAGCATTGCAACACTATATTCCTCTTTACCCAATAAAAAGTTACCTTAAAAATTGAATAATTCGATTTATAAACTGTTGAACAGTTTATGTCAATCATTATAAATTTTTCTCCTCACTATTCAACCGGTTGTGAAAATGAAAATAGATAAAAACAAGTGAAATTTTATGAAATCTCCTTTCTCAGCTCCTCGTAGGCCCTCTTAATCTCCTCGACGCTCGTTTCGTCCTCCAGAGTTGTCAGGTCTCCGAGAGGGGCGTTGGTCAGAACCGCCTTAATTACCCTTCTCATTATCTTTCCCGACCTGGTCTTCGGGAGCTTAGTTACGAACTTTATGTCTGCGAACGAGGCTATCGGTCCTACCTGCTCCCTCACCCAGCTGTTGAGCTCCCTCTTAAGCTCCTCGCTGGGGTGATAGCCTTGCTTCAGTACCACCATCGCGACAGGCACCTCACCTTTAACCGGGTCGGGAATCCCTACTACCGCAGCTTCCGCCACGGCCCTGTGCTGGATTAGTGCGGACTCTAGTTCGTAAGTTCCCAGCCTGTGCCCGGCCACCTTAATGACCTCATCAGCCCTGCCTAAGATCCAGAAGTACCCCTCTTCGTCCTTTACAGCGAAGTCTCCAGGGTAGAACACTCCCTGGAACTTCGACCAGTAAGTCTTGACGTACCTCTCGTCGTCTCCCCAGATCGTCAACGGCATCCCGGGCCACGGTTTCCTTATTACTAGGTAGCCCCTTTCCCTGGCCTTTACCGGGTTGCCCTGGTCGTCGAGCACGTCAGCGTCGACTCCTGGCATCGGAGGGCCGTTTGTTCCGGGCTTCATGGGCACCAGGAGGAAGCCGGGGGCGTGGCTGATCATTATGCCTCCGGTCTCCGTCATCCACCACGTGGAGCCGAAAACGGCGTTAGGGTTAACTACCTTAAGGAACCACCTGAAGGCTTCTGGATTTATGGGTTCGCCCACGCTGTGCATGATCCTTACGGACTTAAGGTTATGCTTCGTAACCCAGCTGTCGCCGTACCTCATGAACATCCTGATAGCGGTAGGGGAAGTGTACAGGATCGTGACGCCATACCTCTCGGCTATGGCGGCCCACCTATCAGGCTCAGGGTAGTCCAAGGCGCCCTCGTACATCACCTCAGTTACTCCCTCGAGGAGCGGGCCGAAAACGATGTAACTATGCCCGGTTATCCAGCCTACGTCGGCGGTACACCAGTAGACGTCAGTATCCCTCACGTCGAACACGTACTTCATGGTGGCGTGAAGGATCGTGGCGTAACCTCCGGTGTCGTGGACTATCCCCTTGGGCTTCCCCGTGGTTCCGGAGGTGTAAAGGATGAACAGGGGATCTTCGCTCCTCACCCTCTCGGGCTCTACGTAGACGTTCTGGGGAACGTCCTTCAGTAGTTCATCGAAGTAATAGTCCCTGCCAGAAACCATGTTCACCTCGTTCCCTATCCTCCTCAAGACCACCACTTTCTGGACGGAGGGGGTCGACTCGAGGGCCTTATCCGCTATCTCCTTGAGGGGGACTACCTTGCCCCTCCTCCAGCCCCCATCGGCGGTGAAGAGCACTTTAGCCTTAGAGTCGTTTATCCTATCGGCGAGGGCCTGAGCGCTGAAGCCCGAGAAGATCACCGTGAAGATCACTCCCAGCCTGGCCGCTGCGAGCATGACTATCGGGAGCTCAGGTACCATCGGCATGTAGATCGCTATCGTGTCCCCCTTCTTGAGACCCAGCACGTGCCTCATCATGTAGGCGACCCTGTTCACCTCCTTGTACAGGTCGCCGTAGGTCAGCACCCTGACCTCCTTCGGCTTCTCGTCCTCGATGGGTTCTCCCTCCCATATTATAGCCACTTTGTTCTTCCTCCAGGACTTGGCGTGCCTGTCGACGGCCAAGTAGGACAAGTTGAGCTCGCCGCCCACGAACCACTTGTAGAAGGGAGGCCTCGAGTCGTCTAGAACCTTTTCCCAAGGCTTGAACCACTCGAGCTCCTTAGCCACGGACTCCCAGTACTCCTTGTAGTTATCCGTGAGGACCTTGTGAACCGCCTGATAAACGGAGGGAGGTACGACCTTACCTTCGTAACCTGACGGTATCAGTTTCTCTCCAAAGGGAAGAGCCCAGTTTACAGACATTGGATTAAGAGTAATGTTCTGTCATTATAAAAGTTAGGATCTCAAATAGCTCCTAATCTTCTATGGCTGAGTGGAACAACAGGAGTATCGGTAAGTAATTCAAGGCCCTCGAGTAGGCCGACTCCACTAATTTGTTATACACCGAATAATCTCCTTTGCAGAGCTTGATCTCAGCGGCCAGCAACATGATCATGGCCCTGAAGAGCTCGTACTTCCTTTCCCTCCACACTTCCTCCAGTATCTCGTGGGCCTCCCAGAACCTCCTCGTTAGAAGTAATGACATGAGGTCGCCAGGTAGCGCCAACTCCCCGCTTAAACTGACGTAACCATCGACCTCGGTGAGGAGACACGTTCTGATATCTATTACCCTCTCGCGGGGCAACGAGTCCCTAATCTCTGAGGGGTCCTTAGGAGGGATTAACGCTATCCTCCTTTCATTGGCAGGAACCCACTCGTAGCCCATAGGGATTTGTAATAATAGTGCTTCGGCGCGATTTATGCGATCTGGGTGTCCTTGACGACCTGAGCGCTCCCGTACTTGACGAGTAGGTCCTTGACTTCGTCGCAGGCCTGCTTGACCAGGGATTCTGGGACCCCAGGAACGCCTGCACACACCACCAGGACGTCAGTGGTCTTATCGTCGACGCTGGTGAGAAGCGAGTCCCTGTGGGGGTAAATGTGCATCACTGCCTTACCCGAGAGCATTATCGGGACTCCTGGCTGTACTCTCTCGACCTTCTTCTTCCCTATTCCTAGGAATTCCTCGCCGCCCTCGCTTATGGTAATGACCGGCTCCTCCACGAACTTCTTCCTGTCGTAAATCCCTATGGGGACGAGGGTCTTGGCGCTCACCACGTTGCCGACGTCAACTATGAAGCTTATCCTGGGCAACTTCCCGTCCCTTATCAGCCTCCTCCTCAAGGCCTCCCCCGCGGGTCTAGTCTTAGTGGGGTCTATCCCGATCCTCCAATAGAAGTCCCTGTATGCCCTTACAACCGGGTCGTCCTTAAGCCCCTCTAAATCGCCCTTAGAGTACTCCCTTTCGAACTCGCTGATCTCTCTCTCGAACTCGGGGTAGCCGTTCCTTATTCCCGACAGCTCGTTGAAGGCAACGAAGATCCCCCAGGACTTGGCCTTCTGGTCTACCTTAACCATCTAAAACGAGTTATTACACTTATAATTAAAAAATTACTTCTCGAATTTTTCAGAAATGATGGTGATGATGTTCGCCGTGAGTGGGGCCTTCGGCCTCCTTCAGCTTTCCCTCAATCAGGAGCCTTAGGGCCTCCTCAATCGGCATTGGTTCCACTACGTATATTGAGGCGTTGTTCTGTTTCAGGAATCTGAAACCTGGAGGCCCAATCTCCGCCACCAGGAAAGCCGTGGCCCCTCTCTCCAAGGCGCTCCTCAACATCCACAGACCCCTCGCAGCTTCCTTAGTCAAGGCTGGGTTGGGGTACTCCTCAACGAGCTTTACGGAGTTTCCATTGACCTCATAGATCCTGACGGTCTCTCCTTCTCCAGGTCCATCGACGTACCCATTTGATACAGGCACCGCTACCTTCATTCGTTTAGGATAGCCCTTAAAGTGACTAATAAGCGAAGGTTTAGAACGCTTACGAAAGCCCTAACGGCTGATCATCTAAGAGCCGTCAGCTCGAACTCTTCAGGTGTTCGGGCTCTGGGCTCTCTTACTTGAGCTTCGAAAGCCCTCAAGGAAGTTCTTGAGATAGTCGCTGTTGTTCTCGGCCTTGAAGAACACCGGTATGTCCTCAGGCAGGGCTGATTTGAAGGTCATGAGTAGCCACTGTCCGCTCTCTAAGTCTAGGGTTCTCTCGAGCAGGGAATCGCTTACACCGAAGGTTTCGGCTATAAGTTGCCTGTCGTAAGGCCTCGGGAGGGTGCTTAGGAAATAGGTGTGGATCTGTTGGAGCACGTTAGTGTTCAGGTAGGCCAACCTCTGTGTGCTTATGAGGCCGTTGAGGAAGTATTTCCTGCCATGCCTGAGTAGCCTCTCGACGGCTAGGGAGGAGGCCTCGCTGTAGTCCTTCTGCCTGGCGTCAATTGGGATGAACTCCTGGGCCTCGTCTAGTACGAACAGGACTTGAGGCTTGTTCGAGTAGAGCTTCTTCCTTCTCATGAAGACGTTATTTATTAGGCTAGAGGCGACGAGCCTCGCCTCTTCCAGGTTGGGGACCTCCACCACGAAGAGTCTCGGCGAGGACTCGTCGGAGTCAAGGATCTCCACGGCTAGAGCGTCGATGTCGTAGTCCTCCCTTATTATGTCTGAGCTGTTCAGGTAGGCCTTGAGGGACGAGAGGAAGGAGAAGACGGTTGCCGTCTCCCTGAGGCCCGACTCTCTCGCCTTGAGCTCCACCTCATTTATGACTTCCTTAAAGGTCTCGTCGAGGACGTCGTCCCTGTCGAGCTTCTTGTCCCTCATGAATTCGTCTATTCTCTGTATCATTAGCTGTAGTATGGGCTTTTGCGAGGAAGAAGTGTACTTGTCCTCTATCATCTGCCTTACCATAGCTATTAGGTCGCCGTATGTGAGGTAGCTCACGCCCTGAGGTGGTATATAGAGCTTCCTGATCTTGCCCTGCTTGAATATCTCCCCGAACGCCTTTTTGATCTCCTCCCTGTAGTCTGAGAGCTCCTCGGGGATGACGTGCGTCCTAACTAACCTCCTTTCGGCGTCGGCCTCGTTCGCTGGGAGCTTGTCCGTTATCGCGAGCCTAGAGTTCATCCTGTACAAAACGTCCAAAAGCAGGACAGCGTACTCCATGGAAACGTCGAGGACGACGACCTTAAGAGACGGTATAGACTCGAGCGCCTTCCTAATTATCACCGACGTCAGATTGGACTTCCCTGATCCGGTGTAGGCGAATATCCCTGTGTGATACTTTATCGCGCTCGCCAGGTTCAGCCTGAGCTCCACGTTCTCGTTCAACACGTTCCCTATCCTAACGCCCTCGCTATAGCTCACGAACCTGCTGTATGCCTGGGGCGTGAACAGGTAAACTCTTGAGGCGGGTAACGGAGGGATGTAACCTTTGACGAACTTCACGTTGTCTCCTTCCGCCTCCATGATGTAACCTACATGGGAGGCGAAGACCTCCAGCCAGGCCTCGTCCAGGCTCCCCTCCTTTATCACCCTCTCGACGTTCTCTAGCACGTTCTTCCTCAGCTCCCTCGGCACGGAGCCGTCCAAGTTGACCAGTCCGAAGTGCATAGGCACGAAGTCTATTACCTCGGTTATCAGGTACGTGTTGGGCTTAGTGGTTTCCAACGCCATCAGCTTTCCCACGTTCAGCTCTCCGGCGAGCTCAAAGGGGGCCTCAACGACGAACGTCCTGAAGCTTACGGTCCCCCTTCCGTCCGCTGAAGTTCTGGTTACTACCCTCAGCTCCCTGAGTCTGGCCTCCGTCTCCTTAAACAGCTCCCTGTTCAGCAACGTTCATCATTAAACCAGAGGCTTTCCTAAAAACCTCCTTCGCTCCACGTTGCTCCTCATGAACCTGTAGCTCAGGGAGTGCATCGCTCTGTACTCGTACAAGGGGAGGAGCTTGTTCCTCTCGAACTTCACGGCCTTGTCCACAATGTAAAGGGGATAAACGTAACCTAATGCCTCGGGGATGGGGTGGAACGACGTAACGTAAATGAGTCTAACTATCTCGTCCCATGGGGCGTCGTAGTTGACCTCGACCAGGAAAGGTCCTGTGCCCCCAACGAACTGGAACACCGCGCTCCTAATGTCGCTGTCCAAGGGTATCAAGAAGGGAGGCTTAGCGTAGTTCGCGAACTCGCCCTTCCCCTCGAAGTCCTTGGAGACCGCTATGACGTTCCTCTTCACGTCCTTCTTATACTCTAATGATCCATCGATGAAGACCACTTCCTCTTTCCTAGAGTTAGCGACGGACACCTCGAGCTCCTCCATGTAAGCTGAGGGCTCGCATGAGTAACACTCCTCGGTCTTGAAGTAGATCTCCTCAATCCTAGTCCTAAACCCCTCCTGGTAACCTTTGACCACGCCCACTATAATCAGGGGCCTCTGGCCCGGAACGTCGACGAGAGTGCCGTCAATGGCGGCGAACTCGTATTTAACCTCTTTAGCGTTGTCGAATAACGGTCTTACTAGAGTGCCTAGGACGCCCCTGTACCTCATTACCGATTACCTTCTCCCACAGATGAGGGTACTCCTTGCTAAAAGGCTTAGGCGTGAGGGGTACAGCCAGCTAAGGATAGCCCAGCTTCTGGGGGTTAGCCAACCCGCGGTTAAGAACTACCTAAGCGAGGACGAGGAGGAGGTGCTGAGAAAGCTGGAAGGCTATGGGATTTCCAGGGATGAGGTCGAGGGCTATGTGGACGAGCTCGTGAGGGTGATAACCGCCCACGACGTTCCTTCCGCCATGAGTTACGTAACTAGGTGGTCACTTAGGGTGCTCTCCAGCCTGAAGCTTTGCGACTTTCATAGAGCCGTAGACCCAGAGGTACCGAAATCGTGTGAAGTGTGTAAGTTACTTTACGTGAAGGACGAACTCCAGGAGCTCAACGACGCGGCAGCCCTACTCTCGAACGAACTCATTACACCCCTGATCCCGGAAGTGTTGAGCAACTTAGCCTATGCGAAGGAGAACGCGGAGACCATCAATGACGTCGCGGCCTTCGAGGGAAGGATAACCAAAGTGAGGGGCGTGCCCACGCCAGCCTCTGGCCCGGCCTGGGGAGCCAGCGTGCATTTGGCGAAGGTCTTACTGAAGGTCATGAAAAGGGACAGGATGACCAGGGCTGTTATGAACGTGAGATATGATGAGGTCGTAATGAGAACCGTGAAGGCTTTAGGCCTGACCTTCGCGGTGGCGGGTCCCCAGGACTGGGCCAGCGACGATGAGATAGCAGATGCGGTTTACAGGGCTTTCAGTCCCGGCACCGAAGTGGTCTTCCACTTGGGCGGCAAGGGCCTTGAGCCCGTAACTTACGTCTTCGGTCCCAACCCGATAGCTGTAATTAAAAAAGTTCTAGAAATAGGGAGAAAATACAGGGAGCTTATCGAAAGTGAAAAGGCCGAGAATAATACCAAATCCAGCCTATGAAACACTAATCTAACCGAGGACTCCCAGTAACAAGCGATGTCCTCGATAAACGACGTGGAGGAGCTTTTGAAAAAGGTGGAGGAGGCCGTAAAGGACCTCAAGGTAGCCTCGTCGGACAAATCGATTCTGGAAAACGTTCTCATCAAGACTATGGAAATCCACGCCGATCTTTATGCGAAGTATATTAACTTAGGAAAGGCTTAGAGCATTTCGGGAGGCCTTGTTCCAGACGTTTTTTAACTCCCCCAGTTATCCCGGGGTGAAGATTCTAACGTCCTCTGGGAACCTGATCACGCTCTCCCCGAACTTAGCGTACAGCCTAACCTCCAAAGGACAGGACTTGAAGGCACTGGCGAACTTCATAGACGCCTACGTGACTGAAGGGGAACCGCCTATATTCTGGACGAGCGTTGGCGTCTATGAGAATGAAGGGGACTGTCTTAACGGCGTGCTCTTCCTGACTGAGCTATTCGCTAAGTACAACAGGCTCGACCTCTTCGTGGTACTCTTTAAGGATTTAGCAATCGCCTTCGTACCCGAGGCCAGCGGGGATGCGGCCGAGTTCGTCCTTTCGAACCTGGGGGGCTGTCGGACCGTCGATATGCTCTACGTCTACAAGTTCTTCCCCCTGGAGCTCATGTCGAAGGCCTTGAAGCTAGACGAGGGTAAGGTAGAGCTGAGAAGTGACAATACGTTCGTCTTTATGGGCAAGAACCTGTCGGTAGAGTGGACCTTCGAGGCTAACAAAGTGACGCTCTCGGTTAAGCCTAAGTACTTCGAGGATTCACTCAATCGAAGTGAAACGTCCTAAACCGAGGCCCCTAACAGGAATAGGTGAGGCCACGAGCTTCATCCTTGCCATCCTCTCGATAGGCGTTTATTTCATCGTAGCTGACCTCTTAAGCCTACACGGTCTTCAAAACGCCATTTATTCCGTCGTGATCCCCATAGCGGCCGCCGCCGTAGCCATAGTGCCTCACGAGCTGGCCCATAGGTTCGTCGGGAGATCTATGGGATGTTTCGCTAGGTTCGCCCTGGACGAAAGGGGCTTCGTGATGACTACCTTAATCAACGTATTCTTAGGTTCTCTTACGTACTTCGGTCTGTATATCGGGGGCGTGTTCTTCTCAGGCTATACGATAGTGTCGTGCCCATTCAGAGGATTCTACGGCTTTAGGACGCCCAATGAGGGCTTAATAAAGGTCGCGGGGCCGATAACTAACATAGCGCTCGCACTACTGTCCATAGCCCTTTACGAGGCAATACCAATTAAAGGCGCGGTAGCCTCCTTCATAGTTTATTCGGGCGCATTGAACGCCTGGGTAGCGTTCTTCAACCTACTCCCTTTCGGCCCCTTGGACGGGAGGGGAGTGATAGAGTGGAACAGGACAGTGTGGCTACTCCTAATCGTAATAAGCGTGCTAATTTGGGCCTTCTACCCCATTTGAGGGTCACTGATGAGGTTTCCCGGCTTCCTGCCCACGCTCATGTTAATGACCGCGGTGGCCCTCGGGTTCGTTTTGACCTTTACCCTCCCTCCAAGCGAGGTACTCTCCTTAGAGCTATATAACAGGGCCGTGACCGACTACGGTCAGTATTACGAGCTACTTAGTGCCGTTTTCGTTACGCCCTACTTGTCAGATGTGCTCTTCAACGAGGTCTCCCTCGTGGTGATTTACAGCTTCTTCAGAGGCGAGGCGGGTTGGAGGGAAGTACCGTGCTTCCTCCTGGGAGGGGCCGTGGGTAATTTAGCCACAGTTCTGCTGTTACCTCCTGACACCATCTCGAGCGGGGCCTCAGGAGGCGTGATCGGACTCCTCGGGTATTACCTGGCCAGGGACGCCCTGATCAGGGGAGGATCGCTGAAGGACTTGGCGGTGACGGCAGCCTTCCTCGGTTTCGTAATAACCTTCTCCGCGCTCTCTTTCTCCAACGTGAATAACGTCGCCCACGTGTTCGGTGGACTTAGCGGGATACTCTGCGGCATCTTAGACTATTTGTTTTATAAACGGCGCAGCGGATGAGCTAAGTTTCGACTGAAGCGATAATGATCGGTTTCCACTTGATTGAGGAAGCGCTTATAGTCATAGGCATAGTTACATTACCCTACGGAATCTACGAGATCCTAAAGGGCGGAGGGACTAGGAAGGCTAAAGCCGTGTTGATTGGTATATCGGTAGGCCTATTTATAGCGGAGCTCTTGCTGACCTTGTGATAATAATAGTAGCTGGCACCCCCGGGACGGGTAAGTCGACTGTAGCCAGGGCTTTAGCTAAGAGGTACGGCATGTGCTACTTGAACGTCTCGGAGTTCGCTATATCGAGGAGGCTTTACACCGACTACGACGAGGAGTCCAGGAGTTACGTCATAGACGAGGAGAGGCTAGTTGAGGAGCTCAACGGGTATCTGAGCTCCAGAGATTACGTCGTGGAGACCATTTATCCCTCACTCGTGAGGAGGGCGGATAAGGTACTCGTCCTGAGGAGACACCCTAAGGAGTTATGGGAGGAGCTGACTAGGAGGGGATGGCCTTTAGCGAAGGTCGCCGAGAACGTCGAGGCGGAAGTCCTGGGGGTCGTTAGTCAAGAGGCTAGGGAGAGCTTCGGTAAGGTTTGCGAGATAGACGTCACAGGGAAGAGCGTGGAGGAGGTCGTTGAGCTCTTCGAGAAGGGAGTTTGTAAAAACGTCGACTGGCTGTCAGATCCGAACGTCGTGGAAGTTCTGGAACTTATACAAAGGAGCCTTAAATAGTCAGTTTATGAGAGGCTCATGTGAGCAACAATCCCTTCAGGATAACGGCCCCCACAGGAGGAGGTACTCAAGGTAAACAGCCCAGGGACTTGAGGAAGGCCGCTCCTCCAGTTCAGGCGGTTGATACGAAGATACAGCTCAGAATGAAATCCGTCAAGTACAAGATTGCGGTACTTAGCGGGAAAGGTGGGGTAGGCAAGTCCTTCGTTTCCTCAAACCTTGCGGTAGCTTTGGCTGCTGCAGGCAAAAAGGTAGGCATCCTGGACGTGGACTTCCACGGCCCTTCAGTGCCTAAGATGCTTGGGCTCAGGGGCCAGATGCTTACCGCGGATGACAAGGGGATAAACCCCGTGGTGGGCCCGTTCGGCATGAAGGTAGTCTCGATAGACTTCCTCCTCCCGAGGGACGACACGCCAGTGGTCTGGAGAGGTTCGATAAAACACTCCGCGATCAGACAGTTCTTGGGCGACGTCAACTGGGGGGAGCTTGACTACCTGGTCCTCGACCTACCGCCTGGAACGGGGGACGAACCCCTCTCGGTGGTGCAGTTGGTCCCTAACTTGACCGGTATAATTATCGTCACTATCCCCTCAGAGGTCTCGACGCTCGCGGTCAGAAGGTCGATAAACTTCGCGAGGACGGTCAACACCAGGATACTAGGAGTGATAGAGAACATGAGTTACTTCGTGTGCCCCAGCGACGGTAAGAAGTACTACGTATTCGGAGAAGGGAAGGGCAAGAAGATGGCGGAGGAGATGAGCGTGCCGTTACTCGGGGAGATCCCGCTGGACCCGTCAATTGCGGAATCCAACGACCTCGGCGAGCCGTTCTTCCTTAAGTACCCCACGAGCCCTGCGAGCCAGGAGTTCGTCAAGATAGCGGACAAGGTAATTAAGATCGTTGAGGAAGGCGGAACAACAACTTCCTCCTAGAGTAGTCAACCGCTTTTTCAACCTCGCCTCTCCTCACCATATCGGCGAGTACTTCCCTGAACTCCAAGGCCGAGAACTCGAGGCCCTTATCCCTCAAGTATTCCATTAACTCGGTTGAAGTCATCTCTCCCTTCTCCCTAAGGGCGTTCAGTATTTCCTCCTTCAACATTTCAGGTATTCCCTAGGGAGCACAACTCAATAAAACTTGAGTAATGAAAAATGCAAAATTTTAAAACAATCTAACGTTACTCATAATTGCGAAAGAACTTGTCGGAGAGGCAACTTTACTTGAGGAGGTTCCTGACGGTGGCTTACGGTCTATCGGACGCTGAGGTAGACGTGTTCTACGCTTTAGTGGAGCTCGACAAGAAGGTCGACACGGATGAGGTCGCGACGAGAGTTAAGCTGAGCAAGAGCAGGATAAGCCTAATTCTCAAGAAGCTCTCGTCCGTAGGTCTCGTAGAGAAAGAGAAGGTACCCTCCGAGAAAGGAGGGAGGCCGAAGTTTCTGTACGAGGTGAAGAGGGAAAAAGTGGCAAATACACTGAAGACTAAAGGAGTTGAGGTGTGCGAAGACCTACAGAAAGCGATTTCTGAGCTTCTCAAGGTATAGCTTAAGGTAGGGCGTCCTTTCCACTTTCTCCCTCGTTAGGTACTCCAGTATCAGGCCCGTCGGCTTCTCCCTTCTCTCAGTTCTTATTATTCGCCTATCTGTAGCTATTACGTCCACTGGAACGTCGTAAGGCATGACCGGTATGCAGTCGACTATTTGAACCTCATGTACGGTAGTAGCCACTGGAGTCTCATCACTCACCTTACCGACCTCCCTCAGAATGGCCCACTCCAACTCGCTGTAACCCTCTCCTTTACCCACCCTGTCGCCTCTCAAGGTGACGGCCACCGAGCCCACAACGACGAGGTCTATCTTCGGGATCTCCTCTAGGTCGGCCAGCCTTCCGTACTTAGAGGCCCCAGCGATTGTGGAGGCCTCGCCCAGGTCGTCGATTTCCTTGGGGTCTAAGAGATGGAATTGTCCCCTGAGCCTGGGGGTCGGGACTAAGACGACCTTACCCTCTTTTAGGGCCAAGTACCTCACGTGCCTCTGCGGCGAATCGGGGTTCACTTTGATCACCTTGGCCCTTCTGAACTCCTCCGTTTTGGCAAGGTTTTCCGCGGCCCTAACAGAGCCCTTGAAGTTGGGTATCCTTCCGTGAACCGGCCTTGGGAAGTCCGCTATGTTCCTCGACTCTAACAGGTCCCATATCCTTTTCCTTACATCATCCTTTGATTCCCCACACTCCGAGGACAATCGCGTACACCCCGAAGGCCAGGAGGATCACGAAAGAGAAGAGCTTTACCGCGATTACCGCCTTATCGCTGAGGCCACCCAATTTGTGAACGATGTAGGGGTAGCTAAATATCCATATAAGGATGCCGAGGAAGAAGCTGGGCCCTATTAGATAGGAGAAGTGGTCTATCATGGGAATCCCGTAAGCTATCCACCAGGTTATCTGGTAGGGGTTAGTGAGACCTAGTTTGAGCCCGTTGAGGTAGCTCCCCGAGATCTTCGTCCTTACTGGTCTGGCCTTGAGAGCCCCATAGGCGAAGTAGATCATGATTGCACCACCGACTATGTAGAACCAGGGTATCACGCCTTGTGGTACGTAGTTGGCCAGGAAAAGCATCAATATGAAGTACGTGAGGTCTGCCGTCATGGCCCCCGCTCCAGTGGCGGTTCCGTGAAGGGGAGACTTCAGGGCCTCGTTCGCTATCATGGCGTTCACCGGCCCCGGAGGCGCGGCCATGGAGAGACCCAAGAGGATTCCCGAGGATAAAACGATTAAAGGGTCAGGCATTCTTGAGCATCTCCTTAAACCTCTTCGCGTCATCGAAGGAATACACGTTGTTGAACATTACGTATGCGTCGGAGTCCCGTTTTACGATTTCGAGAAGCCTCCTTAAGTCTTCGTCTGTGAACTTGTACCTGTAGTTAACCTCGCCCTTTCCTAGGCCGTGGAGTCTGTAGTACTTCCTCTCCGTGACGCTGGCTCTCCTGAACGGGTCGACCACGTGGACGAAGCCTAGCTCGTCGAAGAGGTCCTTAAGACCTTTATAGGAGTCCCACTCCTTCCCCCTCGGCTCCCACGCGTAAGTAAAGCTCCTATCGAGGACGCTAGCGAACTCCCTCAGGTTCCTCAAGTTCTCCTCGGTAGGCCTGAAGGACTCGGGTGTCTGGAACACTATAACCTTAGCGCCCAGCAGTTTAGCCTCGGATAGGGTCGTTTCCAAAGCCCTCATTACGTCCTCGTTCTGCCTGAAGAAGCCGAAGTTCTCCCTGTTTCCCTCGAACCTCTTCATCCTCTTATAAGTGGGCGAGGAGGCAGGGTGCGTGATGACCTGCAACGCCTTGACCGTGAACTCCAGGGCCTCGGGGGCCTTGCTCCTCCAGTTCCTCAGGGTAGACTCGCTCACCTCGTCGTAGAACGTCTGCTGAACCTCCAGGGCGTCGAAGACCGAGAAGTGTTTATACGTAAAGCCGCAAGTGCCTACCTTGATCAACTCCTACATTTAATTGGTGGACGGTCGACTAAATTTGGTTATTCGTGGATCTTTCTCCACATCTCCCTGGCCAGCTCGCCGTCGTACATGTACTTGTCCACTAGGCTCTTCGCCTCCTCCCTCCTCAGCCTGTGGGTTTCTAGGAACTCGTTCAGCTTCTCTACCAGGATCTCCTTCAGCTCCCCCGTCAGGAGCTTCCCGCTCCTGTACTCTTCCTCTATTTTCTTGATCTTCTGGTCGTCGGGTTCGAAGAACATGTATAGGTACTGGAACGACACGTCTATGTCCGGATTGCCCCCGTATTTGCGGTGCAACTCGATCGTCGGTTGCCCTCCCGAGAACGCGTATTTCATTATCTTAGTCCTCACCGTCTTGGGATCGTCGGTGAGATAGATCGTGTACTCGGGTAACGAGGACGACATTTTTCCCTCAACTCCCGATAAGGGCGGGAAGAACTTGCTGTGGATGGCGGCGGTCTTGTAGTAACCCAGACTTTCAGCGATGTCCCTCTGCAGCCTCCAGTAGGGGTCTTGGTCTATGCCCGCAGGTATCAGGCACCTTCTCTTCTCGAACATCGTAGGAACGATCTGAAGGGCAGGGTAGAAGAGCAGACCTATGTTGGTGGACTCGTTGAATCCGAAGGTCGCCCTGACCTCATTGAACGTGAGTTTCTTCGCCACTTTTACCGCCAGGGGGTACATGTTCCTGATGTATTCGGTATCGAGGAAGATGAACGTCCTGTCCGGGTCGAAGCCAACGGCCGCTATGTCCAGGATGTTGTCCTTGGCCCACTCCCTGGTCTCCTCTAGGGTGTAACCGGCCTTCTGCAAGAACTTCTCGTCGTCCGTCACCTCTATGTAAACGTTGACCTTGAACACGTCCTGAAGCCACTTGGTGAAGATGAAGGGAATCAGGTGCCCTATGTGCATCCCCCTGGAGGGTCCTCTACCGGTGTAAAGGAAGAACCCCTTGCCTGCCCTGTAGTCCTGGAGAACCAGATCGAGATCCCTGTGGGAGAAAAAGACGTCCCTCCTCAGGAGGACGTGTAACTCCCCGGCCTGTTTCCTGATCTCCTCCTTGAGCTCGGGAGTTATCCTCTTGGTGCCGAACTCCTGAATCAGCTTGTCGTAGTCCACCTTACCCTTGACTTCCCAGGGCGTTACCTCGAACTCCGGCATTACTCCGCTTTTAAAGCTCTGGGGAAGATTTAAGGCTGAAAGACGAAGACCGACGGAAATTACCGCTTGTTTAAAATATCATTTCACTTAAAGAATAAATTAAAATTAGTTGCGATTATCCGAAACGAAAAGTGAGGGTTAAGAAGAGTTGAGCTTGGCCTTCAGCCTTTGCTCGGCGACCTTCTGTGCCTCCTCTAAGATCTTCTTTACCTCTTCTGATTTGGAGTAGGTGGGGTTATAGTAACGGTAGCTCATAGCTTATTACCCATCGCAACTGCTCCAGCCGGTAGGGACGGGAATTTCTCCTTCATCTTCTGCTCCGCTATTAAGGTGGCCTCCTCCAGGATCTTCTTCGCCTCAGGAGAAGCCGCGAAGCCCACGCCCGAAGAGCCTGTGAACTCTCCCGCGGCCAACGCGACCTCCTGTAGCCCTTCTCCCACTTGGTCCAACTCTATCGCCAGCTCAGGCATGATGCCCTTTATCACACCCTTGAGCTCTTTGATCACACCTATTACAGGGGCCAGGCCGACCATCACGTCGCCGAACTCGGTTATCGTCTCCAGCCTGAGAGAAACCTGTTCTAGGGCGAGCTGGGTGGCCAGCAGGCTCTTCGCCGCTCTCCTTATTTCAGCGACCTCGTTGGCGTACATCGTAGCCCTCATCTTGTCGTTATTCTGAAGAGCCTCCACAATCCTCTCGAAGAGGCTCCTGTCCCTCTCTTCCAGCCTATTTATGTAGACCTCTAGCCTACTTATTATGGACCTCAGCTGATACTGGGACTGTACGATCCTGGTCCTGAGGGGCGTCTTAGACTTAAAGGGATTGGACCATCCGGAGCTTTTCTCAGTACCTTCCCACATCTTTATGAAGGATTTGTCCAGGGCCATTGTCAAGTGTATAACTTGGTCGTCGACATTGATATAAGACGAAAGTCGTTAGGTCAAAGGTATAACCTGAGGGGATATAGTCAAGTCAAATGTTTCGCCTAAGCCCGCTTGTTCCAGACCCAAAGGTAAGACATAGCGAACCTTATTACGAAGCCCAAAATTATGCCAGGAAGGTTGAGGAGCGCAGCCGTAAAGTAGGGAAGCCCCGCCACTTCCCCCACTACCTCGACTAAGTTCACCGGATCGCCCTTGTACAAAGCGAAGAGAACGAGGGTGGTCATCACTTGAATCACTGAGCCTGCCGCACTCGCGCTGTGGAACTTGAGAAGCCTCGCGAGGAACGGCGAACCCCTCCTGTCATTGAACGTGATGGAGTCGTTCAGGGCGAAGTTCCAGAGTATACTGAGCTCCAAGGCCACGAGAACGGCGATTACCAGAGCCAACGCCTTCTGTAGCGCCGCGAAAGCGACTTCGTTAACTACTGTTCCTGAGGCACCGACCAACGAGTAGAGCACTAACCGCCTCAGGATATCGGCTCTTCGCATTATGTCTTTCAAGGGCGGATGTTTGAAAGGTCGGATAAAGCTGTTTCGAATAGGTCGTGATACGCTCTTTAAAGAACCGTTCGCTCGCTCAAATGAGGTCACTGGATTTCAGGGCGTCATACAGCTCGCGGTAGTCCTGCCTAACTGCCACCCTGGCCCATTCCTTCTTGAAATTCCTGAAGCCCCTGTGGTCCCTAACGTAGAACCCTAATCTCAACAGCTTATCGTTGGCTGACACGCTGTCGACCTTCAGCTCAACGACGACGTAGGGCGCGTAACTAACGAAGGCTCTGAAAAGGGTCGTCATCTCGGACCTTATAGACCTAACGACCTCCCTCGACTTCTCGAGGAACCGTCGCACCTCCGAATAGTCCAGGTTGGAAAACACGTAATAGACCACAGAGTTGACCCTCCACTCAGGGAGATACCTTAAGAAGTCCCACTCCTTGCGCTTCGAGTGGACGGCGTAGCCTATCCTGAGGCCGGGAACCGTAAGGGACTTGGTGAAACTCCTCAGAACCAATAGGTTGGGGAACTCGTCAACCAGGTTAACGAAGGACTCGCAGTCCGACAGTTCTACGAAGGACTCGTCCAAAATCAGCACTCCGCCTTCCCTCAGGAACCTGACGACTTCCCGCCTATCTATACAGGCCCCCGTGGGGTTGACCGGGTTCGATGTCACGACGCACTCCCCTTTCAGCTCATACTTCCACTCCCTCCCGACGAGCTCCGCGGGATAGGACGAGGTCCTCCTATAGCTCGAGTAGTTAGGCTCGGGAACGTTGCAGGGAGGCAGTAAGGGGAAGACCTCGCTCGTGCCGTTGAGTACCGTGACCTTGCCGCTTCCCACGTAGTCCGCCAGCAGGGACTCTAGGTAGCCGTAATCGTTAGGGGGATAGAGCGAGTAGACCTGGAGCTGAACGGCCTCTTCAACGAGTTTCTTGACGAAGTCAGGAACCCCCAGGGGATTCACGGTATAACTGAAGTCCTTGAGGCTCCTCGGCCTGCTCCCGTCCCAGACCACGCTGCCGTGAAAGCTCAAATCACTCCCCTTAGGTAGGCCTCCACTAGCCTCTTCTGGGCCCTCCTCAGCAGCTCCGCGGCGGTCGAAACGGTCACCCCGAGCGTTTTAGCCACATCGTTTATATTGGCCTTCTTCGGGAAATCGAAGTAGCCTAAAGAGTACGCGACCCTTATGGCCTCTAGCTGCCTCTGTGAGAGCCCAGCGTAAGGCCTCAGCCTTATCACCTTACTCACCTTCGCGGTGATCCCCAGCTCGTACATTTCCTTCAACACGTCCTTTACCTCGGACTTCTTCGTTATGTAAAGGGACGAGATGAACTCCCCGGGGACCGGATAGGCTGAGGCGAGGTGGTGCTTGTAAAGCACCTTCGCGAGGGGATCGTGAAAGGGGAAGTATCCCACGTAAACGTTACCCTGGGAGCTCCACCTACCTCCCAGCGACTGCAATACCTCGCTCTGTCCCTTGAACTCCGCCAGTGCAACGTACTTCTCGTCATTATATCTCTTGAAGCCGAAAATCCTCATACTATTTTTCGACCAATCATAACTACTAAGCACGTCAGGAATTCTAGTAGACAAAACGATAATGAATAACATCCCGAAAACATTCGGGGTTTGAAATATTTAGGATTGACTAAACTTGTGCTTCGATCGTTATGGGAATAGACCCCAACTACAGGACCTCTAGGCCAGTGGCCGGTGAACACGCAGGGCATAAGGTGTACGGCCCAGTCGAGCCTCCGGGCAAGCTAGGGATACACGGAACCATAGTAGGCGTGGACTTCGACATATGTATCGCCGACGGTGCCTGTATAAACGCGTGCCCGGTCAACGTATTCCAGTGGCTCGATACGCCTGGCCACCCGGCCTCAGAGAAGAAGGCCGACCCGGTTAACGAGCAGGCCTGCATATTCTGTATGGCCTGTGTGAACGTGTGTCCCGTGGCAGCCATAGACGTCAAGCCTCCGTAAAGCACTTTTTTGCGCCTCATCTATCTAAGGTTAACCCTGTTTACGTTAAATTTCTAAAGGAATTAAGGTAAATGATTTTACTTTCGCGAGAGTACTTTGAGTTCAGATTATACCTTGATCGAGGAAATATCGCTTTTCGGAAGGGGAGGGCAGGGCGTGGTCACTGCGGGGGAACTCTTAGTTTCCGCCGCGGTCAAGGACGACCTATACGGCCAGTCAATACCTTTTTACGGGGGAGAAAGGAGAGGTGCTCCCGTAAGGAGCGACGTCAGGATATCGGACGAGCCCTTATATCTTCACAGGAGGACCTACAACTCCGACGTCGTCGCCGTTTTCGACTCCACTCTACTTGACATCCTTAAAGTGACGGAAGGCCTGAAAGAGGACGGATCGATGCTGATAAACAGCAAGCGTTTGCTCAAGGTATGGAAGAACACCTACGTGGTGGACGCCACGGGAATAGCTAAGGACTTAGGGCTAGTGGTCGCCGGTTGGGCCGTAGTCAACACGGCCATGGCTGGGGCCTTGGCCAACCTGCTCCATACAATCAAGCTGGACAGTTTGGAGGAAGTGGTGAAGGAGACTTTCCCCGGGAAGCTAGGGGAACTCAACGCAGAGGCTGTGGATTTAGGATACAGGACGGTGAGGAGGGTTGATTGAAGTCCCCGAATACTCCGTCCCACTGGCGAGGCCCAAGCTCGGCTCCGCTGGGAAGACGGGCTTCTGGAGGACAAGCAGGCCTGTCATAGACTACCAGAAGTGCACCAAGTGCAGGCTTTGCGTGATTTACTGCGTGGAGAACACCATAGACCTTATGTCCGACATGTACCCAAGGATAGACTACGACTACTGTAAGGGCTGCGGCGTCTGCTCGAACGTCTGCCCGCACGAGGCCATCACCATGGAGCCCGAGGTGAAGTGAAGTGCAGAAGGCCAGGAAAGTTCTGGCTCTGGTCGGGAACCACGCGGTGGCCTACGCGGTGAAGCAGGCGAAGCCCCAGGTTCTAGCTGTCTTCCCTATAACGCCTCAGACTACTATGCTTGAGAAGCTGGCCGAGTACATAGCTGAAGGCGAGCTGAAGGCTGAGCTCGTCAAGATCGAGAGCGAGCACTCCGCGATGGCTACCATATTCGGTGCGGCCGTGGCCGGGGCCAGGGTGTTCACGGCCACCTCATCGCAAGGCTTGCTCTACATGACGGAGATGATCTACTGGGTAGGAGGTGCCAGGGTTCCGTTGGTGGCCGCCGTAGCGACTAGAGCCATAGCGGCTCCCTGGTCCATATTAGACGACCACCACGACTTCGTGAGCAAGCGCGACGCCATATGGATACAAATGATGGCAGAGAACGTTCAGGACGCCTACGACCTCACCCTCATGGCCTTCAGGATATCCGAGTACCCCAACCTTCTCCTCCCCGTTATGATGGGGTTCGACGGGTTCATCCTGACTCACACCATGGAGAGGCTCGAGGTCCTCAACGACGAGGAGGTGGACGAGTTCCTGCCTCCAAGGAAGTTCAACCTGATCGACTTCGAGGATCCTGTCTCGATAGGCCAAGTAGCTGACTCGAGCGAGTACATCAAGTACCGTTACTCTGCCATGAAGGCGATGGAAAATGCCAAGTCCGTGATAGAGGAGGTCTCCAAGGAGTACTCGAAACTGGTGGGCAGGAACGTCCCGGGGCTGGTCGAGGACTTCATGTGTGACGACGCGGACTACGCGATCGTTGCCATGGGCGCCTGGTCCGGGGACGTGAGGGAGGCAGTACGAAGGCTGAGGGGTGAGGGTATAAAGGCGTGCCTTCTCAAGGTAAAGACATTCCGTCCCTTCCCTAAGGAGCTGATAAGGAAGTATCTGAGCGAGAAAAAGGCGGTCCTCGTGTTGGACAGGGCATACTCCTACGGCCTCGGTGGGGTATTAGCTAGTGAGGTGAAGAGTACCATGTACGGCCTACAGGTTCCCGTCTACAACTTCGTTGCTGGCCTGGGAGGACAGGACGTAAGGCCCACAGTCATAGTTGATATGGCGAAGAAGCTCCACGAGGGAACCCTCCAGGAGGAGGTGTGGTTAGTGTGACGGAGGCCCTCAGGCTGGACAACGCGAGGTTCCTGAGGGGTAACGCAGCCTGCCCAGGATGTCCTATACCGAAGGAGCTCGACACATTGCTAAGCGTTATGGGCAAAAGGACCGTGCTCGTAGTGCCCGCTTCCTGTACCTCAGTCATCCTGGGCGACACGAGGGGAACGCCGTCAACCGTTCCCGTAATTCACAGCGCCATGGCCGCCTCCGCGGCGATAGCTTCGGGCGTAGAGAGAGCCTTAAGGGCGAGAGGAGAGAAGGACTTCAACGTCGTGGTCTGGGCCGGAGACGGGGCTACCGGAGACATAGGCTTCGCGACCCTCAGTGGGGCCGCAGAAAGGAACGAGAACATACTGTACGTCTGTTACGACAACGAGGCCTTCATGAACACAGGGATCCAGAGGTCGTCACTAACCCCTTATGGCGCCTGGACCACTACGACTCCGGAAGGTAAGAGGGAGTTCAAGAAGCCGCTCCCGTTAGTAATGATGCAGCACAGAATACCTTACGTGGCGACGGCCTCGATAGGGTACATATTCGATTATAAGCAGAAGCTCCGGAAGGCCAAGGACATAAAAGGCTTCAGATACATTCACCTACTGTCCCCCTGTCCGCCCGGCTGGAGGTACGATTCCTCGTTGACCGTTGAAGTCGCGAAGCTTGCGGTAGACACCGGGATTTGGCCGCTTTTCGAAGTAGAGAACGGCGAGTTCAGGTTGACCAGCGTCAGCAAGACTCACCTAGATAAGTCGAGGAGGAAGCCCGTGGAGGCCTACCTGAAGCTTCAGGGGAGGTTCAAGAACCTGACCCAGGAGCAGGTTCAGGATATCCAGAGAATGGTCGATGAGATGTGGGAGGAGATCAAGGCTCTGGTGAGGAAGTGAGGTGTAAGTTTTTATCCAATCAAAATTCTTGGATAAACCAATCGGTTCCTAAAGGCTGACTACCTTTAAGGTTCTCTCCAACCACTCCGGCATTTTGCCTGGGAACAACGACTCTACTTTGCTAATGTACTCAGAGGCATCCTCTCCCAGCAGCCTGGCCGCGAGGCCCCTTAGCAAAGCCGCGTTCCAGTAAGTCCTGGAGTCTTCCTCGCTTAGCGAAAGGAGCTCATGGAACGCGTCCTTAGCGGACAGTAAGCTCTTCAGGGCCTCGGGAGAGACTAGGTGGTAGAGCTTGTCTCTCGCTATTCTCTCGACGAGCGACTTGGCAATTGCCTCCCTAATGGTCTGGGGCAACCGAGGGTTCGTCACGTATTCCGCGATGACGTCTACGTCGTATGACGTGAGCTTAGGAAGCTTTTTGATGACGGCAGGTAGCCACGTGCCGATCTCGACGACTCCCTTACTCGCTAGTTTCAATAGCTCCTCGTAAGCCCCGGTCGCTTCCACAGCTTCAACGAACTGAGGTATCAGGGGGGCTAAGCATTCATCGAAAAGATCTGCGAAGAGCCTCACGGCCGTTCTCGATCGCGTTTCGATGCCGTAGGAGATCTTAGAGAATAAGTTCTCGCAGTTTACGACACCCAATTCCTTGGCTCTCCTCATCAGCTCTATGGCCGACTCCACTAAGAAATCGTCCTTGATGTTGAAGATAATGGGCTCAGTCATTTTCAATATTTCAGCAAGTATTTCTCTATCGTTCGTGTCTAGGTACGTGAAGGCCTCCTGTATCACTCTTAGGTTGGAGCTTTCCAACAGGCTTAAGGCGTACTTCTCTACTGGGGCGAACCTCGAGAGGTACCTGATGGCCCCTATGACCGCTGGTGAATCCCTCTCGGACGTTATGAGCGCTAATGCTTCCATTTCGTACCCTTTAGCGCTTGTCAAAGCGAGGGCCAGACCCTTCACTTCTGGGTCGGTCGAGACGAGGAATCGAGTGAAGTCGCAGTTCTTCTTCTCGGCGACCTTTTCCAGGTAGTAAAGTGAGGATGAGAGCAACCAATACCTCGGGGCATTGAACGCTTCGGCTAGCCTCCTGCAATCGAGGCCATCCACCTGATCAACTAGTTCCTCCTCGGTAAGCATGACGCTCATGTGGAAAGCGGAGCTACCTTATTTAAAATGACAATGTACGTACTCAGTATTTTCTTGTTGGTTTTTATGCGAGGTGTTTCACGTGGTATTACCGAGTCTATTGTCCCGTATTACGGGAACGTATACTAAAATATTTAAGGCGGAGTACGAGCCCCAGCCGGTTTCGGTAACACCCCGTTTCCCGATACAGGTTCTCCCTCAGCGACTTTCCTGGCGCTACTGCCCTCTCCTCCTACCACGGATAAAGCCCACTACTGCGAGGATCGCACCCACCACGAAAACCACGAAACCTAAGAACGCTATGGCCAATACGCCGACGATCTGGAACCCCTGTTCGACTAAAATCACTTCGGCGACAGTACTGCTCGGGTTGTAAAGCGTTACGTTAACGGTGGGAGATTGCGGAACTATCGAAACCGAATTCAGACCGTTAAGGGTAGTTGCGTTAACAGCGGCTTTTCCGCTGACCTTGTAAGAAATGGGACTCGTGGAGTTATAGGAGAAAGCGCCGAATTGACCCTCATGGAGCGTGAAAACGTAGGTTCCGTTAGGCTGTATGGTCACGGTATGTACGGAAGAGGAGATAGAGGGGACGAAGTATAAGATAGCTCCTACTCCAACGGCTATACCCACTATCAGTAGAACGAGTCCAATCTTCATTAAATTGTTCATGCGGGATCGAGCTCACTCGTAGACACTAGTTAAAAAATGGAATCACTACTACCTTTGTATAATGGAATCACTACTACCTTTGTATATGGGTATATAGCACAACTTCCTCGGGATGATTAAAATGCGGCCACCTGAGAGGTGAGGAGCCTGATCCAGGATGACTAGCTTCTGCTCTTCCTTCTCCTCATTCCCACCAGCGTCAGGAGGGCTATAATGGCTAATATGACCGCTATTAGGCCGTACACATAGGGGGGTTGTAATATCAACTGTTCGAACGACGGCGAGACCTGGACGTAGATCGTCATGGACTGTTCGAACGGGTAAAGGGAGCCCGTCTGGTTCCACACCGCTATAAGAGCGACGGGTACCTTGCCCGCCGGAATGTCGCTGGCCGTATCGACTATAAATGTCACGTTAATGGCCTGGCCTGGTTTCAGATCGCCGGCGAAGAACTTCGAGGCTGTAAGGCCCATGAGGGGATTAGTGGAGCTCACGTGCGGGTAAATGTAGTTATTCGGACCTAGTGTCAGGATCAGGTTCTTTGCCGTGACGTTGCCCACGTTCTCTATTTCGATGGTCAGCGGAACCCCCGAAGCCCCTCCTGTGAGGGATCCGTACACGCCCACAACCCTCAGCTGGGCCTCAGGCTTGATCGTGACATTAAACGTGGACGAGTACTCCCCACCGTCGTACTTAACGGTGAACTGAACGGGATAAGTGCCGGGCCTCGTGTCGTTCGGGACGGTGATCAAGAAGGTCACGTTTACGGGCCTGCCTGGAGGGATCGCGCCTAAATTAATCACCTTCTGTCCGACAACCTCCAGGGGAGTGTCTATGGCGACTGACGCGTTATAGGCCATCCCTTGACCGTAGTTAGTCACTATTAACGTCAGCTGAGCGTACTCGTAGCCCTGGAAGATCTGAGGAGGATACGTGACCAGGTTCACGGCCAAACTGGGGCCGTAAACGGTCACGGGAACCTCCAGGGTCGTCACGTGGCCGTAACTGCTCACGTTCAACTGTATGTAATACGTCCCGGGAGTCGCGTTGGGGAAGACGCTGGCCGTAACGGTGGCCTCGCTGTAAAGGCCCGCGGGAATCGTACCTAAGCCTAGAACGGTCTGCGAGAACTCGAACGGGTACTCCACGCTCCTCAGGGTTATCGTCACGTTGCTCATCGCGACCGTCCCGAGGTTCCTGATTACGAAAGTCAGCGGGACGTTGGTTTCGCCTGGCGAAGCGGCCATTGGGGAGCTGGTTGTCCCCCAAAAGGCCTGAACCTGCAGGCCCTGGTAGCCCGTTATTGGGACCCTCAGGAGGACGGTCTTGCTCACGCCGTTGAAGTAAGTCAGCGTTATGGGAACGGTGATCACGCCTTGAGGGGCCGAGGGGGAAACGGAGGCCACGACCGTTAACTGGAACGGCGTCCCTGGGGGTAACGTGCCTACGTTGGCTGAGGGCTGGTAGAACGTAATGAGGCTGGTGTTGTAGAACTGGATCGTCACGTTGGTCAGGGTGGCCGTCCCCGCGTTGGTCAACACTATCGTGAGGGGATAGTACGTCACCCCAGGGGCGGCCTGTATGGGGTTGCTCGGGCTCCCCCAGAAGGCCTCCGAGTCGATCGTGGCGTAGCCCACAACGCTCACCTGCATGGTGGCGTTTATGCCTAGATTTCCGTTGAGGACCACCCTCACGGGGACATCGTAAACTCCCGGCTGTAGGGACGAGTTGACCGAGGCCGTAACTGTTTGATAGTTGTACTGTCCTGCGGGCACAACGCCTATACTTACGGGGTTCTGGCTTAACGTGATCACGTCGTTCTTGAGCACGTATACAGTAACGTTGTAGAGAGTCGTCGTCCCCAAGTTCTTGACCACCAGGGTCAGTGGGACGTTCTGTTGCCCGGGCATAACCACTATCGGGTCACTCAGCGAGCCCCACACCGAGAAGACACCGACGGACGTCGCGCCGGTAACCGGGACCTGCACATCAGTGGTATAGCTTAGGCCGTTATCGTACATGATCTTGATCGGTACGTTGTAGACTCCCTGACCGGTCGAGAGGCTCACGTCAGCTAAAAGGACTGCCTGCACCTCGGTTCCCGGCGGGACTGCGCCGAGGTACGAGTAGTCCTTGGTGAAGTTTATGTAGGGCGTGTTATAGGCGACCACGGTCACGTTGTAAGCGGGCGAATCACCATCGTTAATGATTACGATGGTCAACGGGAGATCCTGAGATCCTGGCGACGCTATAGTGGGACTACTTGGCGTTCCCCAGGTCGCCGAAACCACGAAAGTGGAGTATCCTAACACCAGTACAGGAACGCTGACGTACGTCACCGTGGGAACAGGGTTGTTCCCCACGTAATACGTAACCGCAAGAGTCACGTTGTGGTAGCCCGGAGTCGCCTGAGACGACACGTTGAAGAAGAAGACGGTCTTGTTGAACCAGTGGTAGGCCAATAGCTCGGAGAGGTGGACGCTTTGCTGGAAGGACGGCGTGAAGACGGACGACTGTTGCGGAACAATAGTGACGTCAGTGACGTTAATCAGGGAGGTGATGTTGAACTGTATGGGCACATAGGGCTCACCCGGCGATATTATCTGGACTTTCGGCTCGGCCAGAACTATGAAAGGGGCGTCGTCGTCTTGAGCCTGGGTTGGGATGTTAACTGATGAGGCAACGATATATGCTAATCCGAGTAATATTATTACAATTAATGAAATCGATATATCTTTTCTTTGCATGGATGACGAACCGCCACAGGTCTAATAAAGCTTTGGGGAACGAGATGTTTCTAGAGAGCTTGGAGCTAGTCACGTGGAACGTTAACGGCCTCAGAGCGATAAACAGGAAGGGCGCGCTCGACGAGATCCTTAAGTACGACGTAATCATGCTTCAGGAGATAAGAACGGAAGTCGTTCCCCTCAACGTCCTGATGTCTGGCTACTCCATAGCGGCTTTCCCAGCCAAGAAAAAGGGGTACAGCGGCGTGATGACGTTAACCAAGGTAAAACCGCAGAACGTCATCAAGGGAATAGGGCTCGCGGAGGCGGACGAGGAGGGAAGGACGATAACGGTTGATCTAGGTAACCTATATGTGGTGAACGCCTATTTCCCCAGGGCGGGGGACAACCTCGAGAGGCTCCACTTCAAGGTCGAGTTCAACAAGGCTGTCGAGGGTTTCCTCTCCAAGTTGGCCTCGGAGAAGCCCACCGTTATCTGCGGGGACTTCAACGCCGTTTTCGACATGAGGGACTCTAGCGTATGGGACGAAACGTGGCCCGGCCTCACCCCTCAGGAGAGGGAGTGGCTCAATCACATGCTCCAGTTGGGGTGGGTGGACGCCTTCAGGGCTCTCCATCCCAACGAGGTAGTCTACACTTGGCGGAGCTACCTGAGGAAGAACGTAGCCATGAGGATAGACCATTGCTTGGCGTCCCCTGACCTTAAGGGCAAGATAGTCAGGGCTGAGGTACTGAGGGTTGAGGGTAGCGATCACTACCCTCTTTACTTGAAGCTAGAAGTCTGATCTCCAGCTTCCTTTGAAGGTAGTAGAGCCCGATCAAGTAAGGTAACGTGAAAACCCAAAGCGAGAAAACCCCAATCATCGATCCTCCCAAGGAGGAAGCTATCTCAACCGATTCGAGGAGGGCGGCCACCGCTAGGTTAAAGAGGGACATAAGGAGGAACGTGATGAAGTACTTAGCTACGAACGATGAGGGATACCTCTTGAGGACGAACAGGCCAGTCCTTAAGGAAGTGGCCGAGGCGATGGCGTAAGAGAGGAACTCCACAGTGCCGTGGGGCATCAACACCAGGAGGATAGCCACCAGTCCCCCGGCCACGCTCGAGGGCACCGAAAACGTCCCGAAGAGGGCTGCCGCTGCGGCGGAAACCACCTGGCCCGTGTTGAAGACCACGAAGAGCATTATCAAGACCCCGACGAACGGTAACGACGAGCCCAGGGCTATCACGACGTTGTTAGAGTAAATTAAGACGAAATCATCGATCACGCTTCCGTTCACCGCCTCAGTTAGATTATGAAAGGTGCTTAGGAGGGTTTGCTCGTTATAGGCGGGCACGGAGGCGCTGGCCACGAAGAGGACGACCTCGATAATGAATAGGACTAGAGTGAGCTTGGCTAGCGGATTCACTTGATTCCCTAGGCCCTATTACTAATAAGAACATTCAGAAGAGACCTGGCTGCCTCTCTGAATGCCTTCTCCGCGTTAGAGCTACCTCCCAAGTTGAGGGCAACGGCGGTCTGGGACCAGCTCCTCCCCTGAAGCACCCTGGCGGCCATCAACGCTAGGCTTTCCTCGCTGAGGGGCAAATCGTTGGAACTTAGAGCCTTTAGGAGCAGCTTGTGAAAGGCGTGGGCGACGGCGTTGTAGGGGACCTCTCCGTCTAAGTACCTCTCCGCAGCCCTGAAGTCCTCCTCGACCGCTTCGACGTTCCAGCTCAGCGGCCCCGTGGACTTGAGCAGCAAAGCCAACAGCTTGGGGTTCATCTTGTAGTACACCTGATGCGCCGTTAGTACGAGCCTCTCCTTCAGCATGGAGTTGAGCCTTCTGACTAGTTCCGTAACGTTGGGCTTTAGGCCCTTGAGCACAATTATGGAGAAGCCGGCGAGAGCTTCGTTGCCCCTGGAGGTCACGTAAACTGGAAGGTAGCCGTTCCTGACCCAAAAGGACAGGACTCCATAGTCCCCCACGAAGGACGAACCGATCCAGTCGAGACCCTCGGAAGCGGCGAGTTCCTCGGCCTTCCTTAAGAGTTGGGACCCGAAGCCCTTCCTCTGAAACCCCTCGAGCACCGCTATCCTCATGACCCTTAGTCCGGAGAGCCTTCCGAACTCCTTCATACCCAGGAAGCCCACTATCCTTTGGGGGATCAGGTGACCCGGGTTCTCCTCCCCCTTCATTAGTTTCTCCGTTTCGCTTTCGTTCAGACCGCCCTCGTAAACGAGCTGAGCAACGCCAACGGCTTTCCCCTCGTGGAAGTTCACCAAAACCCTCTGGAACTCCATGTCCAGGAGGAACATCAGGTCGTCCGGGGAGTTCCTATAATGGGCGGTGAGCAAGATCGAGTAAGCCGACCTGAGGAGGCTCTCCGAATTGGCCAACTCCTCCCTGGAGACCTCCCTCACGCCCTCCGATTCCCCTAATGCCTTCCCCTGCTCGACCTTGAGGAGGAAGGCGTCGTTGACGAAGGCCTCAACAGGATCACCGTGCGGGAACCTTATGGGCTCCTCCATGGTAACGTGCTTGACTAAGTGACTTTCCTTAGCCCTCTCAAGGAACTTCCTGAAGGCTTTCCCCGAGCCTTCGTAGCCGAAGGTGGTGGAGGTCATTATCACCTTTCTCCACTTCCTCAGGGCCTCTTCCAACAGCTCGTTGGGAATGGCGGCGAACTCGTCGATTACCAACAAGTCACCTTCGGCGTAACTCGCCATATCCAGCGGGAGCCACTCCGCCACAGAGCTCCCGAACCTAACTGCCTTCATTAGGCCGCTCTTCGCCCTCAGGGCCTCAATCCCCTTAAGGGCTGAAGTGCCCCTGAACACCTCCTGGGAGTTCAGCAGGGACGGGGAAGTCACGACGACTCTAAAGCCCTCTTTGCCCTTGAGTAAGCTCCCCACTAAGAGGCCGGTGACGAAGCTCTTTCCCCTCCCCCTAGGGGCGGTTATCACGAGAGCCCTAGGATCTTCGGAGTGGAACAGGAAGTCCGACTCTTCCAGGACCTTAAGCTGGTCGTTCGTCACTCTCACGCCCTTAAAGTTCCTCCACTCAACGATCCTTGGGGGCCTGAGGTAGGGCTTGAAAGTTACGCCCTCATCGTTAACGTAAACCAGTCCCTCCTTGGCCTTGAACAATTTCCTGAACCTCTCCTCGAACAGGTCGCTCACCCTACCGTGTCTCACGAGAGTGCTCTTGTAGAGCTTGCTCGGGGAGGAGATGTCGTCAGAGTAGATAATCGCGAAACCCCCTCCCCTCACCACGTCAATCAGCCTGGCCAGATAGTTGGGCCTGAAGTCGTCGACGCAATCCAGGACGACCAAATCGTACGTGGTTCCCAAGACGGACTCGGAGCTCGAGTAGTCGACGTCATCGAGTTCGCTCCAAAGGCCCTTAACTGCCTTCAGCCTGTCTTTCGCCCCCTCCTTCCAGGGGTGAAAAGCGTAAAGGACCTTCTTGAGCCCGAGCCTCTCCTTAGCCGACTTAAGAAGCTCCAGCAGGTGACCCATATAGTCTCGGGACTCTATAACGACCAGAGCCCTGTAGCCCAAGCTCAGTTGTCGGACTAAGCCCTCAGCAAGGATCCAGCTCTTCACGTTTCCGTCCTTGTAAACCTCATCACGGGACTCGCTCGCCAACCGCTGAAGAGTTGTTTAGGGGCCTCTAATATCGGTTGTCGTTCTCTAATCTCCTGGGCCACCACGCGTACTTCTCGGCCAGGCTTACAACGGCCGGTACCACGATCGTCCTTACCACGAAAGTGTCCATAAGGATGGTGAGTGCGACTCCTATCCCGATCTCTTGGAGGAACCTCATATTGGAGAAGTACAGCGAGAAGAACGCCCCCGCTAGTACTAGCCCAGCAGATGTCACGGCCAAACCGGTGTTCATTATCGCCCTAACCAACCTCTCCGTAGGGGTCCCACTCTCCTCCAGGCTCCTTACCACTATGAACATGTCATAATCAATGCCGAGGCTGAAGAGTATCGCGAACACCACAAGGGGGGTAAGCCAATACAGGCTGCCGAAAATTAGGTAGGTCACGGCCAGCCCGATCAGGCTGGAGGCGAATAAGGTGAGGACGAGCCTTAACGTCATGAAGGCCGACCTCAGGGATATAGCCAAGTAAACGGCTATTAGCAGGACGGTCAGAGGGAGCGTGATGTTATAGTACTTCTGCGTCGCGTCGTCCACCACGTCTATCCTCTGCGCGTTCTCGCCCGCCACTAGGCCGAATTTCTGTAAGTACCCCGTCATTTCTATCGCTTGCTTTGTGAAGACGGGATGAGGCAAGTACACCACCATTAGGGTGTAGTTGTCCTTATAGTAGGCGTTCGTCAGGTAAGTCGCGTTCTCGAAGGTGTAGTTCCCGAGGCTGGCCGGACCGAAGACTAGGGCCCCCCGTTTTATTAGCGCCTCGCTGAGGTTGTAGATCCTCGAATAGCTCTCGTTAGGGTTACCCTTCAGTATGAGGTAGTCGACGCTGTAATTGAAGTAATCCTTGAGTTCCTCCAGCCCCTTGTATGCGGAGGAACTCGTGGAGAGGATCTCGGCTATTTCGACGTTCGTCCCCGGGGGAGATTTGAAGCTCTCGATTGGGACGGCTATCAGGCCCTCGCCCGTGTAGTGAAAGGAGAAAAAGACGGCGAAGCCTAAAAGGCTGGAAGAGACGTGGTAAGCCAGGGCGGTGAGGAGAATATAGACGGCTACGACCGCCCACTTGTGCCTCACGGACCATAACGATGCCTTCCTCAGGTAGGCCTGCCTGACGTCGGTCGCCTTAGGAACCTCTTTCCTCGGGAACTTCAGGACCCTCAGCGAAACGGAACCTAGGGCTACTCTCATGAAAGTGAGGGGAGGGATCAACGAGGAGACCGCCGATATTAATAGCGCTATTCCTATGTTCTGGAGCAACAGGGAGGGGGTGAGCACGAAGGAGGCGAAGCCGATCGCTATGGTCAGCCCGCTTACCAGGATCGCTGACCTAACGTTCCTGTAGGCCTTAACTAAGGGATCGCCGCTCATCTTTCCCAGCTCCTCGTAGTACCTGTAGAGGAAGAGCATGGAGTAGTCCACGGTTATGCCGAAGACTATAGGCGGCACCACCAGGCCCGAGATGTAGTAGATCTGGTAGAGGCCTAGGTAGTGAAGCAGGAGCATGGAGCCATAGGCGATGTCTAGCCCGAAGAGCGCTGAGAGCAGAAGGATCAGGATAGGGTAAATCGACCTCAGTAGGACTATCAAGAGTACCCCTAAAATCACGACGGTTGCTATATCAACGAGCCTGAGGTTCCTTTCGGTCTCTGCCTCGCTCTCCGCGTAGAGGGGTAGGTGGCCCGTGACGGTTCCGTTTATCGACCTCATGAAGAGCAACACGTTGCTTAGGCTCTCGTTGTCCGGGACCTCGACTATGAAGAGCCAGGAGTCGCCCTTATGGAAGTCGCTGATTGATACGGGAGGGGGCGGGATCTGGGAGCGAACCTCATCGTAGGCGTAGGCGAACGGCTGCTCTATGGCCTCCGAGGGAAGGTCGGTCTTAGACAGCGAGTTCACCAGGTAGACCAGGCTGGCGTTGTCGCTCAGGGCTTTAATCACCAGAGTCTCGTTGGAGTAGTTGTCGAACGAGAACAGGAGGACCAGAGGGTCTCGGAAGACCTCTAGCGAGGCGTTCCTCGCGGCCTCCAGGGGCGGCATCACTCTGCTAAGGTTCTCGTAAATCGTCGAGAAGGCCAATAGCTCCGGGCTGGGCTTGGGTGGGAGGCCTTGAGGGACGCCGTAGGTTACGTTAAGCTCGTACTGCAAACTAGTTAGGTTACTCAGGGCCTCGTCTCTCTTTAGGGAGAGGTTGAGGTAGAGCTCGTGGAGCGGCAGCAACCCCTTATAGGCCTTCTCAACGAGAGGGAGAATAGTCTCGTTGTAACCCTTCATGACGGAGTCGACGTAGTCAAAGGGCGTGATCAGCCTCGCGTCGTTCAAGTAACGGAGTGAGGAGTTTACCTCCTGGAGCGCTTGAGAGTAAGAGCCGTTGACAATCACGTATATCCTGTCCTTGGGGGTGACGTTGAAGACGTGGTTTAGGACGTTCTGGGCCCTCACGCTTCCCAGGTCGCTCGAGAGGAAGGGGGAATCCGAGTAGACGAAGTACGACTGGATTAACAGGGCGAGAGGCGAGAGGATCAGGATGAGCGCCAGGAAGGCTACTAGTCCCTTCAACTCGGATTAGTTTAAGGTTCATGATAAAATAAAATTTTGATTTAAAGTAAGTCAAGCGTAAATGTAATTTACTTTCAGCCTTACCTCCACTTGGTCTTGGGAGGGATTCCCTCCCTGAACCTCTCTATCCTTTCCTTATACGGCAGGAGGTCCTCTAGCATGTAGGGGACTTCGTCCCTCAGGGTCCTGGTCGGCCTGAAGCCCAGGGAGGGTAAAATCCTCCTGGTGGGGTTGTAGTAATGCTCTTCCTTCTCCACCCTCGGGTTCTCCAGGTGATGCATCTCGACCTTACCCAGGCCTACCTTCTCGGCGGCCTCCTTCACTATCTCCGCTATCTGCCTTACGCTGTAGACCTCAGCGAACTGGTTCACCACCCTGTACTTCCCTTGGTCTGGCGGGTGCTCTATGAGGAGCTTGACAGCCGTCACGCTGTCCTCGAGCGATATGAACCCCCTAGTCTGTCCTCCCTTGCCGTAGACCGTAAGGGGATGCCCGATCACGGCCTCGGCACAGAACCTGTTAACTACCGTCCCCCATGACTCGTCTATGTCGAACCTCGTCCTCAGGCTTTCATGGACTATCTCGGAAGTCCTCGTGCCGTAGACGGGCCCCTGCATTATGTCCGTGACCGTCAGGCCCCAGAGCTGGTTCGCGTAGTAGAGTATGTCGGTGTCGAACACCTTCGACCAGTGGTACCACGAGCCTCCCTTCCTCGGCACGAGGATCCTGTCCCTCTTCCCGTTGATTTCTGCCTCAACCTCGATGTCCTCAGGTATGTCGAAGTTGGGGGTCCCGTATTCGCCCATCGTGCCCATCTTCACTACATGTATCGTGGGGTCGACCTCCTTCACGGCGTACACCAGCCTCATCGTCCCGATCAGGTTGTTCTGTATCGTGAAGACCGCGTGCTCCTCGTCCTTCATGGAGTAGGGGGCGCTTCTCTGCTCGGCGAAGTGAACTATCGCGTCTGGCCTGAACTTCCTTATCAAATCCTTAAGAAACCCTGGCTGGGTTATGTCCCCTATTATGAAGTTTATGTCAACGTCAAGGTGCCTCTTCGCCTCCCTGACCCTCTCGGCGGGGGAAGGCAGGGGGAAAACGGAGTCCGTGCCGGATTCGTAGGCCATCCTCCTGGTGGAGAGGTTGTCCACTCCGATCACTTCGTGACCTGACTTAGCGAGCTTCAGGGCTAAGGGCCAGCCCAGCTCCCCGTCTATGCCAAGGAGCAGAACCTTCATTTAAGGTCGTCCCTACGTGCACTAGACTCGACGGGGCTAATATTAAACGTATCCAAGGGCGTTGAGCACCAGGTAAAGTGCTATAGTCACGGAGACCAACTGGTGAATCCCTACGGATATCCCTGGCCTCGCCGGGTTCCTGTTTATTGACCTGTAGACCCACAGGCCCACCGCGGCCTCCAGAAAGGCCAACGCCAGCCCTAACCAGAGCCTTAGGTAGATCAATGAGGCCAAGAAGATCAGGGTGAATATCCCGTGGAAGGTCCAGACCCACTGGACCGTGCCCTTAGGGAGCCTGACGTTCCCTATCGGGTTGATCATCCTCCTCGCGCCCGTCGTCCATCCGCCCAGGAAAATCACGAAGTATAGCACGTGAGGCGGGGTGACCGCGTTCATCAGGAAGCCTATGTAACCCTGGAAGTCCGTTATCCCCAAGGAGGCCAACAGGTAAGTAACGAACAGGGTGTAGGCCACTATGCCGTGCAGCCCCTGGAGGAACGAGGGGAGCTTCCCGGCCAGAACGTAAAGGGTCGCCATCCCGAGGAGCGCTGTGGCGATTATAAGGCCGAAACCAACGAAGGCCACGAAGGAGGGCCTAAGTATCATAATGATCAACGAGAGGATCCCTATCGATGTGGCCACTATCCTGTGGATCGCCTCAGGGTCGCCCTTCAGCGCGAGCACGTGGATGTCCCTGGTGTAGGGCCAGTTCGTTCCCATACTGAGGCCGTAACCGTATCCCTCAACGATCCCTCCCAGCACGATGGCCGTCGCGGCGAGACCCGCGGTCAGCGGGAAGAGGAAGTCCATGGGGGAAAGTTTAGTTCTATGTATATAAATTCTGATTAAAACGCCTCATGACGGCGAGCGTCCGTTATTCCGAGAGCCGTAACAACGGAGATCTCCGATTTTTCGAACTTATTTGCGAACTTATTAGCGTGAGAACGCACCGATAACCAGTGCCGCATGACTGAACCTAAGGCGAACTATCTGGGCGCTTACCTCTCGTGGGTAACGGACTCCTACGACCTGGGGGCTGTGGTGATAACCTCCGCCGTCTTAGGGAGGCTGTTCTTCCCGACGCTTGGGATCCTCGGGGCGGTGCTCCCCATAGTCTTCACGGTGGTCTCCAGGCCGTTGGGGGCCTTCCTCTTCGGCTACTTGGCGGACCTGAAGGGAAGGAAGATCGCGCTTCTGATCACCGTTTTAGGCTACTCCCTTTCCATAGGGCTCACAGGGCTCCTACCCACTTACGAGGAAGTGGGCATAGCGGCCTCAGTAGCGTTAGTCGCCTTGAGGGTGATCCAGGGGATCTTCATAGGCGGGGACGTATCGACCAGCTTCGTCCTCGCGATGGAGAGCGTCAGGAGCAGGAGAGGGCTATTGTCAGGCGTGATGCAGGGAGGGACTCTCGTCGGCTTCGTCCTAGTCGACGCCCTCTTCACCTACTTGGCCAAGACCACCAACATAGTTGACACCTGGAGGTACGTCTTCTTCATAGGTGCCCTGCCAGCTGCCCTGGCCCTCCTGATTAGGTTGAGGGTTATCGAGCCCGAGGTCTACCTGAAGGAGGGAAGGACTGCCCCTGTGCTCAGCGGACTCAGGCCCCTCTGGCAGACCCTACTGGTCATGATAGGCTTTTGGCTCATGATCTATTCCGGACCGCAGTTCATGGCGGTCTACTTGGGAACTTACCTGGGCCTCAAGCCCGAGGTTTACGGCGGCTTGATACTGGCCATGAACGCTATAGGGATTCTGGCTATGGCCTTGAGCGGCTTCCTCTCGGACTACATAGGCAGGAAGTGGATGGCGATTGCTGGAACCGTAGTTTCCCTCATGGGAGCCTGGCTACTCTACGGCAGTGTCCTGGAAATCAACTACTCCGTCCCCCTGTTCGGCTTCCTAGTCAACCTGCCCTCCGCTGTCACCCCGGCCTACCTCTCGGAGAGGTTCAAGACCTTCAGCAGGGCCACCGGGGTGGGCTTCTCCTATAACGGCGCGTTCCTCGTGGCCGGGTTCAGTCAGGTCTACATAAGCCTGTTGTCGAATTACTTGATCCTGCCCTACTCAGCTCTCACCGTCTTCGGCATAGGGGCGCTCTTGGCCGTCATCGGGTTAATCGTAGGCCCAGAGACCCTGAGGGCCAGCGAACTCAGGGTATGAGGGTAAGTCAAATCGTGATCTCAAACGCTTTTTTGTCTGGACTCCCTAAGTGAGGTTGATGACAACGAAGAAGGTCCTCTTCATAGTAGGGGAGGAGTACGAGGACATAGAGCTGCTTTACCCCTATTATAGGGTCATGGAGGAGGGTTACGTACCAGTGATAGCCTGGAAGGAGGCTAAGGCTAGGGTCACGGGAAAGCACGGCTACTCGGCGCTTTCCGACCTATCGTTTAAGGAAGTGAGGGCCGAGGAGTACCTCGGCCTAGTGATTCCTGGGGGCAGGGGGCCGGAGAGGATAAGGAACATCCCTGAGGTTAAAGAGATAACGAGGAGGTTCTTCGAGCTTAAGAAGCCTGTCGCCGCCATATGCCACGGTCCTCAAATCCTGATATCAGCCGGTGTGATAAAGGGTAGGAAGGTGACCTCCTACGAATCGATAAGGGACGACGTAGTGGCGGCGGGAGGAGAGTACATAGACGCTCCAGTGGTTGAGGACGATAACTTGATATCCTCCAGGCACCCCGGCGACTTGCCCTACTTCGGGGCCTCCCTCATAAAGGCCCTCAAGGCCGCCGAGAGGAAGTCAGCTTAGAAAGTATGAATATGAATTAGTAGTGGGCCCAGCCGAATACCTTGGGCGTTTTCGGTCTCGCGTTGAAGTTCACCAGAATCCCTCTAACTACGGTTTCCGGAATCGGCCTCCCAAGCTTGAGCTCGTTGCCTGACACTTCAACCATGACTTTCAGCCCCCCAGCGAAAAGATGGAGGCTAGTGGCTTCCGAGGCCCACTTGAACTTGGTGTAACTCATCCTATCCCTGAGCTTCACACCTGGCTTTATCAGTGCCGAAACGCCCTCTATCTCCTCGAGCTTCACGTTCCTGAGCGCGAACCCTATCCTCGTCCCCGGGAGGACCCTCTCCTGATCCTCATCTAAAACCTGAATGCTCTTGACCTCCACTTCCTTCATCATCGGGTAGGCGACCAACTTGTCGTGGACGTCCACCTCGGTCAAGGCGAAGCCCAGAACTACCGTGCCGACGCCCTTAACGTTGAACGCTCTGTCGACATAAACGTAGCCTAGGTCTTTCGCGGCCTCGTCCATTTCTGAAGGCTCAGAAAGCATCTTAGAGATCCCCAAGTCGCCGAAGTACCTCATGAAGTTCTCCCTGTCGTGGGTCATCACTACCCCCTTAAGCCCCGAGGCCTCCGCCAGCAGGGCTAACTCCGCCGTCGTTGCGTCGAACTTCGAGACCTTGAGGTAAAACGCGGTGGAGAGGGAGAGCGCCTCCGCCTGGTCGGATAGCGTCTCGGGGACTAGGACGGATCTGATCAGGTCACCGATCCTCCTGTAATAGATGTTGTTCTCGGTCCTCTTGCCTAGCCTCTCGGCCAGCTCCCTGGCCTCATTCGGGTCGCTGGCGAGCACCGCTGATATCGATCCCTTGAAGACCACGTGCATCTAATGCCCTGGAATACAAATTAAAGCTCTCGACCCACGTCCCGAAAATTGCCTATGAGATATCGATATTGGAATTGAAAGAGCTGGGTTCAGTTTTTAAGCCGAGCAGTGAAGTATTCAGTTGCGGCCGTCGTCTAGCCTGGATCAGGACGCTGGCCTTCCAAGCCAGAGGTCCCGGGTTCAAATCCCGGCGGCCGCATTAGGGGGTCACGCCTAAGACCCCCGTTTCCGATTTCCAGTTTAAGGTAAGTCTCAGCGACGTCGATTAAGGGGCCAACATAAGTTTCCCCTACGTCGCCGTCCACGTTCTCTAGCTTGTAAGCGTAATACGCCCTTTCCTTTCCCTTAATTATCGGTATTTATGTTGCTATGCCCATATGATGTCTTTTCCGTTCGTCGTTTCATGCTTGCGGATCGCCGTTGCCGGCTAAGTTATCGGTTTTCTCTGTGTTTGGGAATTCGAAAGCCCTTTATGTTACGAAGAACTTTAAAAACTAAATGTTTTAAAATCTAGAAGACTAAAATGGAAAAGCCGGTTCAGGAGGAGAGCTCATTTCCCAAGTACACGCTTGAAAAGTATAACGTGAACGTCAAAGTCATAAAATACACGCCCGTTCTCGTCCTTCTCGCGATTTCCTCATTGGACGTCTTGTCCATCTTTACCCATCCCACGCGATCGACGTCCGTCATAGACCTCCTCAAGCTGGCGTGGCTCATTCCCCTTCTTTCAGGGGTGTCTGCCTTCATTGGCTTCCTGGCAATAAAGGGGGAGGACTTCGCCCTTCAGAGAAGGTCGCAATCTAAGGATTACAAGGTGATCTTCCAGATAACCTCGAGGGGCTTCAACGTAGACGCTGTGAGGCGTTCCGTCGAGAGCTTGAAATACTGGGCCAGGAAGTACCTAAAGGACTACGAGATCTGGCTCGTCACTGAACCCGACGCGTTGATCGACGACATAGATGGAGTCAAGGTCATTAAGGTGCCGAGCGACTTCAGGACGAACAACAACACGAAGTTCAAGGCTAGAGCACTAGAATACGCAAGGCTTCTTCGCAAGCCCTACGCTCGAGACGACGTCTGGGTTTACTTCATGGACGAGGAAAGCGTTGTGGGGGAGGACACGATACTCGGCATAATAGACTTCATAGAGAACAGCAGGGGCGAGATAGGGCAGGGTCTCATAGTTTACTCCAACCTCTACGGGAAGAACTTGCTGGCCTCGCTGGCCGATTCCATACGTTCTTCAGGCGACGTGTCGTTGTACTACTTCCAAATCATGACGGGCTTCGTGTCCTGGATGCACGGGTCCCACGTGCTCATCAGGTCCGATATCGAGGCCTCTATAGGGTGGGACTTCGGCACCACTTGGGGAGAGGACAGCCTCTTCGGCCTAGAGGCCCAGAGGAGGGGCTACAGGATCAGGTGGCTGAAGGGTAGGCTTTACGAGCAGAGCCCGTTCACCATAAGGGACTTCCTGAAGCAGAGGAGGAGGTGGGTTTTCCACTCCTTAGACGTTCTGAGAAGGAAAACGTCAGTCAAGGTCAAAACGAGTTACTTCTACTCGCTCCTGGTGTGGGCTTCAGGCCTCCTGAACCTGTTGATTGCGATCCTTTCGATCCAATCGAAGGCTCTCTTTCCCTTCAATAACTCCCTAATACTGCTGACGGCCCCGATAATAGCCTCTTGGATCTCCGGCTATCTCGTGGGCCTCTACTTGAACACCCAGCCTTTGGGACTGCCCCTAAGGAAGCTCGCCCTCTACTCGGTCATAGCATTACTCGGGGGAAGCCTCTTGGAAGGAATAGCGGTGTGGTACGCGATTCTGAGCGCGGTACGGATGCAAAATATCGGTTTCGAGGTGATCAAGAAGTAATCGCTACCTAAACTATAGATAACCCTTAGAGGTACTCGCTTATCTCCTCGAACAGCCTGGCCCTGTAGTTCTCAGGCCTGAGCCCCTCGACCCTCATTCTCAGCTCCCTCCTGAAGTCCAGACTCACACCTAAAGCCTGCCTTACGTGTTCCGCCGCCTCCTCGAGGGTGGAGTAGCCGAACTCCGGGACGAGCTCGTAGCCCCCGCTCTCCCTCGGCACGACGGGTACTACCCCAGCGACCATGGCCTCAGCTATCGGCATGCCGAAGTGCTCCCCTTCGGTGGGGTGGAAGTAAACCGCTACCCTGGCCAACAGCTCAGCTATATTGGCGGTCTTAGCGTTGGGGAGAAACACCACGTCGAGCCCCTTCGACCTCTCCCTGAGCTCCTCAAAGTACCTCCTGTCCGTTAGGGAACCCACGAGGTAAAGCCTGAGCCCGGTCATCCTGGCTATCTCTATGGACCTCTCCAAGCTCTTCCCCCTCTCGAACCTCGCGATGGTTAACACGGAGGGCTCCCTGGGACCTAGGTTGAAGCTCCTCGAGTAGAGGTCGAAGTCGACTATCGGAGGGTAGATCACCTTCGGATCGACGTCAATGAGGCTCCTCAAAGCCTTGGCAGAGTAGTTTGAGTTCAGGATCAGCTTCGCCTTCTTGAGCTCGTCGAGGTGCCTCATGACCAGGGCCTTGTAAGGGTAGTAGTAGAGCCTCCAGAGCCGCGACCTGGTGTACTTCGAGGGGGTGAGAAAGGCGAACACCCCGCCGTACATGACGTGGGGCGCCACCTCAGAGAGGCTGTCGGGGAAGCCGGAGTAGTTGAGGAAGACCCTGGGCTTCAGGCCTCTCGCCTTCAGGACCGTGAGCACCCTCTGGTACTTATCTAACCTCGAGATCCTGAGAGGGGAGACCCAACGGGCCTTCTCGGCCAACTCCTTATCAGCTGGCCTGGAGAAGGACACGACTACGAACTCGACGTTCCTCTCCATGAGCATCTTCACGCCCTGTTTCGCCACCTGAAGCTCGCCGGAGACGGTACTGGAACCTAGGCCGTGGGCTATTACCGCTACGTATCCCAAGTCCCGCCCCATTACTCGGACTCGAGGTAAAAAACGACTCAGCTCGGCCTCAGATTCATATTGTTACCCTCAATCCGCTAGAGCGGGTTGGAGCCTCTACAGACTCTCCTGCTGGTTCTCGTGTTCTTCGCCCTCATGCCTTTGGGCAGGAAGCTCAGGCTACCGGGGAGGGTCGTGAGCGCGGTGGTCTACGCCCTGATATTCACGGTGGCGCTCTGGGCGGGGGCGGAGATCCCCCCGGTCACCGTCGCTCTCTCCGTGGTGGTCAGCTTCATATACGCAGCCTTCACGCTTACGGTAACTTACGCGATAGGGGCCGCCATTCTGAGCGAACCCCCTCAACCTATCGGTAAGGGCAGGGTCTCGCTCGGCTTGGCTTACCTAATACCGCTTACCCTAGGCATGGCGGTCGGGTTAACGACTAGGCCGAACCTCCCTTTCGGGGAACTGACGACCTACGAGCTCTACTTACTCATGGCCCTGACGGGCCTGGACGTGGGGAAGGCGATCAACCTCAGGGTGATAAGGGCCTCCTTAGGTTTCGGAGTGCTCGCGGCCCTCGTGAACTTCTCGGGGGCGATAGTATCGGGCGTAGCGCTGTCCACCCTCATCTCAGTCCCCCTGAAGGCCTCCTTAGGGATAACCCTGGGCTCTGGCTGGTATTCCCTCGACGGGCCCTTCCTGGCCTCAGTGGAGGGCCCGTACTACGGGGTTGTCGGCTTCCTGGCGAACTTCCTGAGGGAACAGTTGGTCTTCGTGGCGCTACCGGCCCTCTCTAAGCTCAGGGAGTCGCCCCTGGGAGGGATAGCTTCGGGCGGGGCCACCTCCATGGACGTCACCCTGCCCTTCCTCACGGAGTTCTACGGCTACCGAAGCTCCGTTTCGAGCATGGTCTCTGGGGTCATCATCACCGTTTTAGTACCGGCGGTTTTACCCCTGGTTTATCAGTTGCCCTAGACGGCGAAAAATTTATATAGACGTACACTTTAGCATAGAATCGACTAAACAGGAGAGGCATCAGCGGAGCAGTAACCGCCCTAATACTAGTAATAGCCAGCGTCATAATAGCCCTGATCGTGGTCGGCTTCGCCTTCAACCTGTTCGGCAACTACGCCTCTCAGGGTTCAAATACCGTGTCGCCAGTGGGATCTGCGTATCTATACATAAACGAATTTCCGAATGGAACTTCAGCAACTGGAACTTTCCTAGTATTCACGGTTAACAATAAGGGACCAAACGTCAATATAACGTCGGTAGCAATTAACGGTGAGGTCTACATTCCATACAATGAATATAAAGAGTATCTTACCAGTGGTGGTAACTCGATCTATAAATCACTAGCGGGCGTCTATATCCCAACGGGTACAGAGACGCTAATGCTCAATTTCAGTGTTAATAATCTACCTAGCGTAGTTAGCGGTAGCACGGTTCCCGTGGAACTACGCCTATCGAGCAGTCAGACGATCGAACTCACCGCTTACGTATTTAACTCAGTGCCTTAACCACTGCCTGCTGCGTAAAAGAAGGATGATCTAGCGATGGGCTAGATTTAGGTCTAAGGTAAGTTCTTTTTTCCTACGAACACAATAGTTTTACGTCCATTATTTCGTTGACACTTTAGGAACTTCTTTCCTAAGGGCCTAATTTATATCCATTAGTTTAAATAAATTCGAAAGTTAAAACCTTTTAAACTTGTTCTAATCTAATCTCCCGATGCCTCCTTTCGGTAAGGTGCTGGTCGCCAACAGGGGAGAGATCGCCGTCAGGGTCATGAAGGCCATGAAGGAAATGGGGATGAAGACAGTCGCCGTTTACTCCGAGGCCGACAAGTACGCTTTGCACGTCAAGTACGCTGACGAGGCCTATTACATCGGCCCTGCCCCCGCGATTCAGAGCTACCTGAACATCGACGCTATAGTCGACGCAGCCCTCAAGGCGCACGCGGACGCGGTCCACCCGGGCTACGGTTTCCTCTCGGAAAACGCCGACTTCGCTGAGGCCGTCGAGAAGGCCGGCCTGACCTTCATCGGTCCTTCGGCGGAGGTCATGAAGAAGATAAAGTCGAAGCTGGACGGGAAGCGTTACGCCAAGATGGCGGGCGTCCCCATCTCACCTGGCTCCGACGGCCCCGTCGAGAGCCTCGACGAGGCGCTCAAGATAGCGGAGAGGATCGGCTACCCGATAATGGTGAAGGCCGCTTTCGGAGGCGGAGGGACGGGGATAACCAAGGTCAACTCTCCTGAGGAGCTCCAGGAAGTCTGGGAGAGGAACAAGAGGCTCGCCCAGCAAGCCTTCGGTAAGAGCGACCTCTATATAGAGAAAGCCGCCGTGGAACCCAGGCACATAGAGTTCCAGCTGATAGGCGACAGGTACGGCAACTACGTGGTGGCCTGGGAGAGGGAGTGTACGATCCAGAGGAGGAACCAGAAGCTGATCGAGGAGGCCCCGTCCGTAACCCTCTCAATGGAGGAGAGGAGGTCGATGTTCGAGCCCATCATCAAGTTCGGCCAGCTCATGGGCTACTTCACCCTCGGCACGTTCGAGACCGTCTTCAGCGACAAGACCAGGGAGTTCTACTTTCTTGAGTTGAACAAGAGGCTCCAGGTGGAGCACACGGTGACCGAGCTGATCTTCAGGATAGACCTGGTGAAGCTTCAGACGAGGTTGGCCGCGGGGGAGCACTTGCCCTTCACCCAGGAGGAGTTAGACAAGCGTTACAGGGGTCACGCGATCCAGTACAGGATCAACGCCGAGGACCCCCTGAACAACTTCACCGGCAGCTCGGGCTTCATAACCTACTACAGGGAGCCCTCCGGCCCGGGAGTTAGGGTCGACACGGGTTACGTTGAGGGTAATTGGGTCCCGCCCTACTACGACTCCCTGATAGCCAAGCTGATAGTCTACGCCGAGAACAGGGCTGAGGCCATAAGGGTGGGCCTGAGGGCATTAAACGACTATAAGATAGGCGGGGTCAAGACCACCATTGACTTGTACAAGTGGATAAGCATGGATGAGGACTTCCAGAAGGGGAAGTTCACGACCGCCTACATCGCGGAAAAGAGCCCCCAGTTCCTCAGGGACTTGAAGAGGTGGGAAGAGGAGAGGGCGGCGATAGCCCTAGTGGCTTACAACAAGGGGCTACTCAAGAAGAGGGTGGAGGCCCAGGCCGGAGGTAAGGGAGTGGAGAACGCCTGGAAGACCCAAGGGAAGCTGATGCAGATGGCCCCGAGGGTGATGTGGTGATGCCCAAGGTCTACAGGCTCTACAACGACGTGGGCGACCTCTTCACCTTGGCCGTGGAGACCAAAGGGGACAAGTACGAGATAAAGACGGAGAACAACACGTATGAGGTGGAGTTCAAGGGCAGGGGAACTAAGGAGTGGGAGTCCATAGTAATGGTTAACGGGAGGCCGAGAAGGGTCGAGGTGGACCAGGGCTACGTAATAATCGACGGGAGCGAGATATTCAGGATAGACAGGCTCAGCGAGGAGGCCCCGAAGGAGGGCGCATCCCTGGAGGAGTTACTCAAGGGCAAGGAGGGCGAAGTGGTTTCGCCCTTACAGGGCAGGGTCGTTCAGATAAGGGTAAAGGAGGGCGACGCGGTCAACAAGGGTCAGCCCTTGCTGTCCATAGAGGCCATGAAGTCGGAGACCGTGATATCGGCACCGAAGGCCGGGATAGTGAAGAAGATAAACGTCAAACCTGGCCAGGGAGTCAGGAAGGGAGACGTCCTGCTGATTATAGAATAAAAAGTAACTAAAACCAATTATTTGATATTCAATTAATTATAGCAAAGTTTTTCATTTAAATCCTAAGGTTTATACTTTTAAAACTTTTTAAACCCCCCACGTCTATTAAGCCCCGTGAGCTCGCTTTACGAGAAGCCCCCAGTTGAGAAACTGGTCGAAGAATTAAAGCAGCTTAAGGCCAAGGCCTATCAGGGAGGGGGAGACGAGAGGATAAAGTTCCAACACAGCAAGGGCAAACTCACCGCTAGGGAGAGGCTCGCGCTCCTCTTCGACGAAGGCACCTTCATGGAGCTCGGGACTTTCGCCACCACCAGGGCCACGGAGTTCGGCCTCGACAAGCAGAGGTTTTACGGTGACGGAGTAGTCACGGGCTGGGGTAAGGTCGACGGTAGGGTGGTGTTCGCTTACGCTCAGGACTTCACGGTTCTGGGAGGCTCGTTAGGCGAGACCCACGCGAGCAAGATAGCCAAGGTATACGAGCTCGCTTTGAAGGTCGGCGCACCGGTGGTAGGCATCAACGACTCAGGAGGCGCCAGGATCCAGGAAGGAGCTATGGCCTTAGAGGGCTACGGAATGGTGTTCAGGAGCAACGTGATGGCCTCGGGAGTGGTGCCGCAGATAACCATCATGGCGGGCCCCGCCGCGGGAGGGGCCGTTTACTCCCCCGCCCTCACGGACTTCATTATCATGATCAAGGGCGACGCCTACTACATGTTCGTCACTGGGCCGGAGATCACCAGGGTATCGCTGGGCGAGGAAGTCTCTTATCAGGACTTGGGAGGAGCGGTGGTCCACGCCACCAAGTCCGGAGTTGTTCACTTCATGGTCGAGAACGAGGAGGAGGCCATCAACCTGACCAAGCGGCTCCTGTCCTACTTGCCCTCCAACAACATGGAGGATCCGCCCTACATGGAGACGGGAGACCCCGCTGACAGGGACGTCCAGGGCGTGGAGCAAATAATGCCCAACGACGCGGCCAAGCCCTACAACATCAGGGAGATAATAACGAGAATAGTCGACAACGGTGAGTTCCTTGAGGTCCACAGGCACTGGGCCACCAACATAATCGTGGGCTTCGCCAGGGTGGGCGGCCACGTGGTGGGCATCGTGGCCAACAACCCTGAGGAGTTCGGCGGGTCGATCGACGTCGATGCCGCGGACAAGGCCGCGAGGTTCATAAGGTTCTGCGACGCCTTCAACATACCCCTGATTAGCCTGACCGACACCCCAGGTTACGTCCCCGGCACCGAACAAGAGTACAAGGGCATAATAAGGCACGGGGCCAAAATGCTCTACGCCTTCGCCGAGGCCACGGTGCCTAAGATAAACGTAATCCTGAGGAAGGCCTACGGAGGCGCCCACATAGCGATGGACATCCACAGCCTCGGCGCGGACCTGGTCTACGCCTGGCCGACCGCGGAGATAGCCGTGACGGGCCCTGAGGGGGCCGTGAGGATACTCTTCAGGAGGGAGATCCAGGCGTCCCAGAACCCCGATGAGTTCATCAAGCAAAAGATAGCTGAGTACAGGAAGCTCTTCGCCAACCCGTATTGGGCGGCTGAGAAGGGGATAATAGACGACGTCATAGAGCCGAAGGACACCAGGAGGGTCATAGTGAGGGCCTTGGAGATGCTGAAGAACAAGAGGGAGTTCAGGTACCCGAAGAAACACGGGAACATACCTCTGTGAGCCTAAACTCTCTTCTTTTCCTCCTTGCTTATCCTATCAGCCTCCTTCAGGATCCTCGGGTAACCCCTTTTCGCCAAGTCTATACAGTCCTGTAGGTCCGTGAGGTTCCCGGGGGAGTAGTAGTACTTCCCCCACTTCACCCCCCTTCTCTCGCCGTCTATCACCACGTACTCTATCCCGTCCTCTCTTACGATTTCCCCCGAGAGCCTCGACTTGGCCACGCCTATGGTGGGCACCTGGAGGAGGACTCCTATTACCGTGGCTATCCCGCTCTTCCTCGGGTGGGCCAGGCCGTGACCGTCCACCAATATCAGGTCGCAGGAGAGGTCGTCGAGGGCCTCGAGCATCAAGGGGGCCTCCCTCATGAAGAGGAATCCCGGGATGTAGGGGAACTCAACCCTTCCCACGAATTTCCTGACCTCCAGCTTCCCTCCCTCCTCCCTCACCGCGACTGCTACGCCCAAGTCGCCCTTGTAGGCTACGTCGAGGGCGCAGAGGCTCCTTACGTTCTCCAACCCTAAGTGGGACTCCCTGTAGTTCCTCGCCACCAGGTGCTGGACGAGTTCGAGGAACCTCAGGGTGTGGGTCTCGACCAAGACAACTCAAGCTCAAGGAGTAGCTTGAATTGGTTAAGGGTTTGTACCGCCCCTGGCCTGTACTTCCTGACCTCCTCGACCGCCTGCTGGGCGTTGAGGCTCTCCGTAAGCATTAGGTAACCCGCTATCACGGTGCCCGTCCTGCCCATCCCGCCGACGCAGTGTACGAGGTTCCCCTTCCCCCTACCTAGCCACCTGAAGATCTCGAAGAACTGCTCTCTCTTCGGGGCGTGGCCGTCGGGGACAGGGGAGTGGAGGTACTCGAAACCCTTTTCCTTGAGCAACGAGAAGTAGTACTCGGCGTTCCCCCAGGCCTCCTCGATCTCCCAATCTTCGGCCAGCACTAACACCCTCCTGACCCCTTCGGACTTCCAGAGGTCGAGCTCGTCGACGCTGTAAGGCATTTGAGAACCACCGATGATCCCCTTCCTCACCCAGTACAAGCTCTTCACCTCTCAGCAGATCCGCTGCTCCTCACCGTTCAGCCTTAGCCTACTTTACAACTCGCCGCTTATAGGCTGTTGCGCCGTGGGGAACGCTAACCTCGACTGAAACCCCCTCAAGAGTTCTTGACTGCCGAAGCGGTCTTCGTCTGGGCGCTCTGGGCTCCCTGGTCGCCCTGATAGGTTCTATAATTCTTAGAGTCCCTCTCGCATATGCTCGCGAAGGGACAGAACCTGCAGTTCCACGACATTTCCGGGTTGAGCTGGGCCTCCGGCTCCGGCAAAATCTTATTCTTCAAGGCGTAGTGTAACGTCTTCGCCCTATCCAAGGTCTCCTTGAAGAGCTGAGGGTCGTAGTTGACCTCGAACTCCTCCATCTCGAAGTCGCTCCTGTCAACGTAGAGCAGGATCCCTTTGGCGTTGGGGAAAGCCCTTAAGTACACGTTCAGTTGTGCCACGTGTTCCTTCTTCGGTACCCATCCCCTCTTCAAAGCGTTCTCCAAGTCGTCGATGGTCTTGACCTCCACCACGTACCTCTGCCTCCCCACCTCCAGCACTATCACGTCGTCGGCCCTACCCGAGAGGACTATCCCCTCGTCCTCGGGATGGGGAATCCTTATGGGGACCTCGGAGAGCACCTTCGCCCCCTCGATCTCCTTCAGCAGGTCAGCGATGTAGTCGTGGATCACCGTGCCCAGCACTAGCCCGCCGAACCTCATCACGTTGAGGTGAGGTATCGTTCTCTCGTAGTACTGCTGCCTGAGACACTTCCAGAGCTGCGACGGGTAGTACTCGCCCTCAAAGGGAGGGTAGTAATCGGCCACCTCGTCGAGAAGCCTCCTGGTAATGATTTCCTTAAGCACCATAATGGAGAAGGAATAATATTCCGAATATCTACTTTTCCGTCCATGGAGGCGGTAGTAACAGGCGGGGCCGGCTACATCGGCGGCCACCTGGTGGACGAACTCGTATCGAGAGGCTACAGGGCGATCGTCTACGACGACTTCTCCTCCGGGAGCTACGTGAACCCGAAGGCCCTCTACAGCAAGGTTGACCTGAGGAACTCCGAAGGCTTAACCTTTCCGAAAGGGTCGATCGTCTTCCACCTGGCGGCCAACCCGGACGTCAGGACCTCCATGTACAACACCAAAGAGCACTTCGAGAGGGACGTAGTGGTTACCTTCAACGTGCTTGAGGCGGCTAGGAGGAGCGACGCCTCCTTCTTCCTCTTCGCCTCCTCCTCCACGGTCTACGGGGAGGCGGACAAGCTCCCCACTCCAGAGGATTACCCCAAAAGGCCGATATCCTTCTACGGCCTGTTCAAGCAGGTAGGGGAGGAGATGGTGGAGTTCTACTCGAGGAACTACGGCATTAGGGCCGTTTCCCTGAGGTTCGCAAACATAACCGGGGGCAGGGTGAGCCACGGAGTGATCATAGACTTCGTCAGGAAGCTCTTGAGGAATAGGGAGGAGTTGGAGATCCTTGGGAACGGGAAGCAAAGGAAGAGCTACTTGTACATCACGGACCTAATCGAGGCCATATTCGTCCTCCTAGAGAAGTTCAGGGGAGTTTACGACGCGTTCAACGTGGGTAACCTGGACTGGATAACTGTGGACGAGATAGCGAGGATAGTGGAGGAAGAGATGGGCCTGAGGCCCAGGCACGTTTATAAGGACTTCGGGGAGGGCAGGGGTTGGGCGGGGGACGTGAGGTTTATGCTTCTCGACATCAATAAGATAACGAATCTGGGGTGGAGGCCCAGGTACGGCTCTGCCGAGGCCGTTAGGCTGGCCGTCAGGGACGTGCTCAGGTCTTTAAATGTCGAACTACCGCATTAACGTTTTTATGCCTAGCGGATAAGAGGAGAATTGCGGGGGTGCCCGAGCTAGGTCAAAGGGGGCGGACTGAGGCTCCGCTGGCGTAGGCCTGCGTGGGTTCAAGTCCCACCCCCCGCATTGGGGGCTCAGCCCCCAAAGCATAATCGAAGCCGAGGCTCCAGACTGCTTAAATAGGGAACGACCTCGAGTTACCTTGATTCACTCTTTGACAGGTCTTTATCGTAGATGCGCAAATAATAATTCCTCTATTTCTCTAGTTTAAGAACTCGTGTAAGTCAGTCGTATGAGCTATCAGGTAAACTAACAGGTGGAGGTCTTAGAGTTCCGAACGACGTTATGAGTTCGGCCTTAAGCTCAGCCGATCAGCCTCACAGTCGGTTACCAATGACTTTCGTTTCCTACTGGTCTCACGTCGTGAGATTTCGTGAGATTCATTAAATTAAAGGTATAAATAATACCTCACCGTGAATTTAATCTGGAGGTGAAAGAGGAACGTTCTCATTGAGTCCTGGCGACATCGCGGTTTTGGTCATAGTGGCACTCATACTGTTCTTCGGGGCCAGCAAGCTTCCCGAGCTGTTCAGGTCTATGGGGAGGGCAGTAGGAGAGTTCAAGAAGGGCAGGATGGAGGCCGAGTTGGAATTACAGCAGATGCAACAGGCCTCGCAGCAGGGTCAACAGACTCCAAACCCCCAGGTCTCAACCCAGCCCTCAAGGGAGGCCGAGTTAGAGCAGAAGATAAGGGAGCTGCAGGCCGAGCTTGAGAGGCTGAAGACCCAGAAGAGCCAGTGACAGGAGGACTAAGGGAAGATGGGTTATGATATCCAACTTAGAAGACACCTTAGTCATTCTTTTGGTCGCCTTACTCCTGTTTGGGGGTGACAAGAAGGCCGTAGAGTCGGTAAAGAACCTGGGCAAGATGTGGGGGGAGTTCAGGAGGAGGCAGGAGGAGCTCAAGAGGGAGTTGATAAGGGAAATAAACGAGGCAGGCGAGCCGATGAGGCAAGTGGGGGGCGAGGTCTCTAAAGGAGTTTCGGAGGCCGGTCAAACTTACTACGTCAGGCCTTACTCCAACCTTACACCTGGCAACGGTGAAGAAAGGATAAGGAAATTGGAGGAGGAGATAAGGAGGTTACAGGCCGAGCTTGAGAGGCTGAAAGCCGTTGAGCGAAAGGACGGCAAGAACTGAGCAGGTCAAGGACGTAGAGAGGCCCTTATTGGATCACATCTTAGAGCTGGCTAGGAGAGTAAGGAGGGTCCTCGTATTCCTCCTATCGTTTTTCCTCTTCTTCTTCGCCTTCGGCTACACCACAATTCAGGTCGGGAACTACGTTATACCGGTCCCCTACCCCAGCCTCTTCGACAGCTTTTCGGTCATCATGGTCAGGTGGATAATCTACCACGTCCTTCCCCCAGGACTGAAGCTCATCAACCTGAACCCCTTAGACCCTATGATAGCCTCGGCCTACTTCTCGTTCTTCTTGGCGGTGTTCTTTTCCATACCTGTGATAATTAGGGAGGCTTGGGCCTTCGTTTCGCCCGGGCTTTACGAGCACGAAAGGAGGCTCTTCAAGAGGGTCATGGTGCCCGCCCTTCTGCTCTACGCGGGAGGGGCCGCCTTCGCTTATTTCGTCATAATCCCGCTCATGATGAAGTTCGTTCTAATATTCACTAACGAGCTGGGAGTGGAGCCCACTTTGAGCCTGAGGGCCTTCGCGAGTACGGTCATCACCATGATGGCGGTCACGGGCTTAGCCTTCGAGTACCCCTTAGCTATGGCTATAGCCACCTACTTGGGCCTAGTGAAGGCGAAGACGTGGTTCGAGAACTGGAGGTGGGGTGTAATTGGGGCCTTCATAATAGCCTGGGCCATATCCCCTGGAACCACCGGCGGAGTTATCGAGACCACCATAGGGTTGATACTTTCGGTGCTTTATTTCGTGGGGGCTTACGCGGCCAAGGCCGTAGAGAGGAGGAAAGGGAGGGAAAACAGGCGATTGAAACGTTGACTTCTCTTTTGGAGACGGAATTGTTCAGGGAACTGAAAAGTCGCGGGATCCCCACGTAAGCAAGCGTATCGGCATAGGGCGGCCGTTAGTGACATTATAGCCGTCAATGATACGCTTCTTCCTAAAATGTCGACGTACATCAATTCGCTCTGCAGAGTCGACGCCAGCTATGCGTTCCCTGAGATTTAGGGGGTTACCTAGAGCTATGTGTCGCTGTGAGCCACCGAAATTGTATGATGGTTCTGGGACCGTAGGCCAAATGAGGCGGTGGGGTTCTTTCGACTCCAGCTTGACGGGCTTAACTGGTCTTCCAGCCAGCTCTAGGAAGTCCTCAGCGTACCAATTGACGATCGCAGGCCTCGCGGGTCAACCCTTTATTAGTTACGCTTCCGAAAGTATTCTTTCGTTAGGGAATGAGGAGGCTTTCTACGGGAATACCTCAGTTCGATGCCCTCATTGAGGGCGGCGTGCCGGAGGGGTTCTTCGTCGCCCTCACCGGCGAGCCCGGCACCGGAAAGACCATATTCTCCCTTCACTTCGTGGCACAGGGCCTTAAGGAGGGTGATCCGTGCATCTACGTCACTACCGAGGAGAGCAGGGAGTCCATAATAAGGCAGGCCAAGCAGTTCAATTGGGACTTCGAGCAGTACATGGAGAAGAAGCTCATCATAATAGACGCGTTAATGCGGGAGAGGGAGGACGAGTGGTCGCTGACGGAGCTCACTCCCGAGGAGTTAGTCCAGAAGGTTATACAGGCCAAGCAGAAGCTGGGATACGGTAAGGCGAGGCTCGTCATCGACAGTGTCTCCGCCCTCTTCTTGGACAAACCCGCCATGTCCAGGAAGATAAGCTATTACCTGAAGAGGGTGCTGAACAAGTGGAACTTCACCATTTACGCCACCTCGCAATACGCCATAACTACGAGCCAGGCCTTCGGCTTCGGGGTAGAGCACGTGGCTGACGGCATAATAAGGTTCAGGAGGGCCGTGAGGGGAGGGGAGCTCAGGAGGTTTATCCTGATAGAGAAGATGAGGCAGACCAACCACGACAGGCACGTTTGGGAGATAGACGTCAAGCCCGGAAGGGGGATAGTCCTGGTTAGGAGGCTTGAGGAGAGGAGGGAGGACTACGCTTTGCCTAGGGACGTCCAGGAGAGGATCAAGCGGGCCAGCGAGATCAACGAGAGGTTCATCCCTGAGGACGTCTGAGGTCGTTGGCCTCAGGATAGGCTAACTTAGCTGAGATTCCCGCAAACCCGGCACATAATATTATCGTCCTAACCCTATATAACCTATACTTATACTCTACGTTATCATATTTAAATATTACAGCTAAAACATTAATTAGAAAGGAATATTTTGTAAATTGTTAGCTTAAAAAGAAATAACTTACAAAATAGGGGGAACCCACTTTGAGAAGCCTACTAAATGATCTGGGACAGCTGCAATTCCTATATAAGCAGCAACTATTCCCGCAAGTATTAGTAATATTGCGTCTACAATTAGGAAAATCTTTCCATTTTTGGCACTGTCAAGGAATAATGATACTGGATAGAAAAATATCGAAGCTAATCCGGTTAATGCATATAACGCGAGTAATGCTGCTGGTTCTAAAGTCATATTGTGCATGAAACCAATTACGCCGTAATAAATTGTTACTAATCCAAACAATATAGCCATAAAGCCTAAGTGCTCAAGTTTATAATCGTTCTTTATACTAACTGCTATTCCAATTAGTCCAAAACCTAATACTGGATATAAGTCGTAGAAAAGTATATTGTAGCTACCAGGTAGGGGCCACGTCATCAAACCATAAAGGCCGGTAATAGCCATAAGCCCTCCTAGTGTAAGTAAAGGAATGTATTGAGCTTTCATAGAATTCCTATAATCCGTTACAGTACTATGAACTCTATAGGTTTTGATTAAACCGTAAGCCAATGTTATGAAAGCGATTGCCATAACTATTAGCTGATTAGTAAGTATATCTACGAATAACGCCATTCACGGTCACCAAATTATAATTATGTTATCTAAAGTATTTAAACCTTAGCTTAAGCACATATACTATTTGTAACTATAACCTTTTTTACGCCGCTTTTATCTATCTTCTCTATCATAGCCTTCATAACTAAATCGGAAAGTTTAGGATGTGAAAACCAATAATCACCACCTGCACAGCACTTAAAATAAGGACCCTCCATTTCGTTTATTTTAACGCCGAGTCTTAAGGCTGATTCTTTTATATACTTCGTAAGTCCTTGCCTATATGCAATGACAAGGATAATGGATAGTAAATGTATCATTTATCCTAGGGACGTCCAGGAGAGGATCAACGAGAGGTCCATCCCTGAGGACATCTGAGGTCGTTGGCCTGGCTTCGGGATTAAAGTATTTTTGGGCTGGGGGTTAAGTGTTCAGTTGGCGGTATGACGAAAGTAGAGGTTCCTCAAATCAACAAGGTTCAGAAGGTGGAGCTTAGGCCCTCGGACACCGCGTTGTTAATAGTGGACATGCAGAACGACTTCGTCGACCCCAAGGGCGCCCTATTCGTGCCCTCCTCTAGGAACACCATCGAGCCGATCAGGAGGCTGATAACTAAGTTCAGGGAGGCAGGGGCCTTGGTGATATACACCCAGGACTGGCACATGAAGGACGACCCAGAGTTCAAGATCTGGGGGGTCCACGCCGTGGCGGGCACGTGGGGGGCGGAGATAATAGACGAGCTGAAGCCCGAGAAGGACGACATATTAATCAAGAAGTACAGGTACGACGCGTTCTTCGAGACCCCTTTGGATTACGTGCTGAGGGTCAAGGGGATAAGGAACCTGGTCGTAGTCGGCACTGTAGCAAACATCTGCGTGCTCCACACGGCCGGCTCGGCGGCCCTGAGGTGGTATAACGTCGTCGTCCCAGAGGACGGGATATCGGCCCTGACGGAGTTCGACCAAATCGCCGCGCTCAGGCAAATAGATTTCCTTTATAAGGGTAAGATAACCACGAGCGACGGAGTGGTTTTAACTGTATGAAGTGGGTCGCGATAGTCCACAACGATTTCGACGGGACCGCGAGCGCCGCCGTTTACGCAAGGGCGGTGGGGGAACTACCCACTTCTTCGCTCTTTACTGAGCCTACCAGGCTGGGGAAGCTCCTCCAGGGCTTCGAGCTCAGGGACGCTAAAAGGATAGTCATCGCTGACCTGGGGATAAACGCCTCCACCTTCGACGTGATCCTGAAGGAGGTCAAAAGGCTCGTATCCCAGGGGGCTGAGATCCAGTGGTTCGATCACCACGTGTGGAAGGAGGAATGGAAGAGGGCGCTGTCTGAGGTCGGGGTGCAGGTCTATCACGACACCACTACTTGCGGGGCGGGAGTGGTTCACAAGGTCATGAACCCTAACGACGAGGTGTCGGAGGTTATAGCGAGGGCTGACTGTAGCGTTGACATTTGGCTCCACGACTACCCGCTGGGGGAGAAGCTGAGGAGGGTGATAGAGAACAGGAGGGAGTTCGAGTGGAAGAGGTACGTGATGGAGAAGTTCTTCAGGGGCGTAGTTTGGGATGAGGAGTTCGAAAGGGTCCTGGTCGAAACGGTCAACAAGGAGCTCAAGGGCTACAACAGGCTCAAGGACTACGCTAGAGTGATAGAAGTGAACGGGGTGAGAGGCGTGGTAGCTGTCAGGTGGAAGGGGCCTCCGGACATAAGCTACGCGAGCCAATACCTGATGGCGAGGACTGGGGCCAAGTTCTACGCCTCCGTGAACGGCAAGAGCATCTCCTTCAGGAGCTCCAGCATAGAGGTGAGGAGGTTCGCCGAGGCCCTGGGTGGGGGAGGCCATCCCTTAGCTGCGGGGGCTGGGCTAAAGGCCCCCCTACTGAAGTACGTCCTTTACAAGCTGGGCTACAGGAGGCCAATGCTCGACTGGGCCGTCAAAGTGGTGGAGGAAACCGTGAGGAAGGTAGGGATATTCGAGTATCAGAAGACTAAGGCTCAGTAGTAGAAGCCGCAGACCCCTCTCAACTTCATGAATATCACCTCCCCCAGCCTCTCGACCTCCGGCTTCCCTCCCCTCTTGACTATTTTATAAAGGGTCTGCCTGGTCTCCCCGCCGATTGGAGCTACCAGTACTCCACCTTCCCTGAGCTGGTCGAATATCTTGCACGGCAGCGTCGGCGACGCCGCCCAGACTATCGCCCTATCGTAGGGCGCCAACGGCTCATACCCGAGGCTCCCGTCTCCCTCAACGAGCGTTACGTTCCTGTAATTGGCCAGGGCTCTCTTGGCTAACTCCAGGACCTCCCTGTCTATCTCGACGGAGACCACGTGTTCGACTATTTCCGCCATTAAGGCGGTGTAATAACCCCCGCCCGTCCCCACCTCCAAGACCCTCTGCCCCTCCCTCAGGTCCAACACGTCCAGCATCGAAAGTCCTAGGTTCAGTGCGGTCGTCGTGACGTTCTCCGTTATCCAGAGGGGCTGGTCGGCGAGCTCCAGATCGTATGCGACCTTCCTATACTTCTCTGGAAGGAAGTCCCTCCTGTCGACCCTGAGGAAGGCCTCCCTAAGGAGGGGGTTCGTTATCCTGCCCGCGATGCTTTCCTTCTCCACAAGGGAAAAGGAGAGTCAGAGTTAATATCAGTCCACTGAACGGCTCGTCATCCGTCAGATCCCGGATTCCTCTTCATCAGATTAAGTACACGGACTCCTCCATAATGTATTTTTTTCTAGCCAGGTCCATGAGCTTCCTGGTGAAGAGCACCGAGTAGATAACTACGATTACCCCGAAGACGAAGGAGCCCCAGGCGAGCAGGTTGACGGCCCCCTGTTCGTCCCAGAGGGCGAAGTAGAGCATGAGGCCGTGGCTTACCTGCAAATTTTGTCCTTGGGCTATACTCGGCCAGAACTCGCCTATCGCCAAACCTCCCCAGGCGCTGTTCACAGTACTCGATATGCCGGTAACTATGTAAGGTAAGAGGCCTGGGAGCACTATTTTCCTGAGCCTGGTGAAGAACCCCAAGTTTAGGTTGTCCATTAGTTCCCAGACGGGTTTGGGGATGTTCTTGATTCCCAGCCAGACCTCGTAGAAGATATAGTAGAACGTCGAGATAAAGCCGAGGAGGAGGACGTAGAACTCGTTAGTTAAAGGGCCGAACACCGATTTAACTAAGGGCAACGTGGCCAGGAAGAGTATGGGGAAGTAAGCGGGAGCCGGGAAAGCGGAGAAGGTCTGTAAGAACGCTATTACCGGCTTCTCTACCCTGGGGTGGGTGACGAGGAAGTACCCTCCGAAGATCGCTATCGCGAAGGCCACCAAGCTGATCACTGCCACTCTCAGGTAATCGTAAGCTAAGCCAAGCAGAATCTGTCCCGTATAGGGAAGAGCGGTCTCAACTGTCCCCCAGTTGACATAGAAGCCGTAAATAATTAGGCCAACGAACACCACGGCCAACAGGGAGTAAGTGACCTTGGTGGGGATTTCGAACTTCCTCCCCTTCTCCCCTTCCTCCTCCAGCATCACGTAACCCCTCCCCCTAAGCGGGACTAGTCTGGCCACCCTGGCGGCCTTGCTCAGTGTGGCCCCAGCCCTGACGGTCAACCCAAGCCTCACCCTGCCCCTTCTCGCGACCTTCACCGCTTCCGTCTCGAAGCCGTACCTACTCACCGCGTAGTCAGCGAACTTGGTTATTGCGAACACGTTCACTACTACAACCACTGCAAGCACTGCAAGGGCTATGCCCACATCGACGTAATCGCCCTGAGCAGTTAGGTTTGCCACTATAGTCCCGATGCCGAAAACGCTGAACTGAGAGTTGCCCACGCTGAAAACCTCGCTCACCGTTATGTAAAACAGAGCGTCGGCGAAGGAGGGGAGCATGTTGGAGGCTATTCTTGGGATCGAGTATGGGATGTAGATCTTCAGCATCTTGTCCCAGAAAGTGAACCTTAGGTTCTCAGCGACTTCTATCACGTCATTAGGCACGGTCTTGAAGGCTTGGTACTGTCCCATCCATATGTTCCAGGTCGTAGCCGTGAATATCAGGAAGAGCACCGCCAGTTCGACTCCGAGCCTCCCTCCGATACCGTAGACGAACGCCACTAGCACCACGGGGAAGAAGCTGATCACGGGGACGGACTCCAGGGTTTCCAGAACCGAAACGTAGACGTTCTCGAATACCTTGCTCTTAAGGGCAGCGTAGGCCAAGAACCAGCCCGTAACTACCGAAAGGAATATCGCGACCCAATCCCTAGCCACGCTCGCCAATGAGGCCAGAGAGTAGGTGAGGACCTGGTCGACCAAGTCGGGAGCGGCCATTTAAGGTCTCACTCCGGCACTCTCTTCTTAACGGGGGTCAGGGCCGCATAGAGTTCCTCGACAATAGCCCTGAACTCCTCGCTCATCGGATTCCTGGGTCTCTCGAGGTTGACCTTGACCTCCTTGACTACCGTCGAAGGGCTACCGTTGAGCACATATATCCTGTCGCTCAGCTTTACTACTTCGTCGAGGTTGTGGGAGACCATTATGACGGCCTTAAGGGGGCTATCCGTGTTGAAAAGGATGGAGTAGATCTCGTTCCTCAATCCCTCAGCGGTCAGCTCGTCGAGGTGCGCGAAGGGCTCGTCCATGAGCAGGACCTCTGGCTGGGCTACCAGGGCCCTGGCTATGGCGACCCTCTGTCTCATCCCCCCGCTCAACTGCTTGGAGTAGAAGTTCTCGAATCCCGAGAGGCCAACCATCTCCAAGTATCTCCTGGCCAACTCGTCCTCCTTCTCCGGGGGGAGCTTCATGTACTTCATGCCCAACTTCACGTTGTCCAGAGCGGTCATCCAGGGGAAGGTGACTATCGACTGGTGTACTAGGACTATCTTGGGCGTGGGCCTAACCACTTTCTTCCCGTGAAGTCTTACCTCGCCCTCAGTCGGCTTCACGAAGCCTCCCAAAACCCTGATCAGAGTGGACTTCCCCGCACCCGATGGGCCGACTATAGAGACGAACTCGCCCTCGTCCGCGTGGATGTCCACGTTCCTGAAGACGAAGGGTAGGTCGTCGGAGTACCTGTAGCCGAGGTTGATCCCTTCGAGGATCGCAATCGGGAGTCACCTCTTGGCTTGCGTCTCGACGTTATTTAAATAAAACTTGCTTTCGTAGTGATCGGGATTATTATTGCCGCCCGACTCCCTATAACCCAGAGAGAGGTCAGGACGCTCTGCCTTAGGTATTACAGGCTCCGTTAGGCCAAGAACTTACGCCTTAGATACTCGATTAGGGCGTCCACGTCGTAGGCCCTCCCGTAGGCCCTTCTCAACAGCTCCTTGGGCGTGTAAATGGCGCCCCACCTCCAAACTCTTTCCCTGAAGAACGTCTTAATGGACTCGAAGTCAGCCGAGGCGACTCTCTCCTTTAGGTCGGGCAAGGCCTTCCAGCCCATGGCGGCGACCACGTTTCCCAGCGTGTAGGTAGGGAAGTAGCCGAAGTCCCCCATGGACCAGTGTATGTCCTGTAAAATCCCCTCCGAATAGGTCTTGGGCCTCACTCCGAGGTACCTCTCATAGAGCTCCTCCCACCTGCTCGGGGCCTCGCGAACGCTCAGTTTCCCTGAAATCAGCTCCCTCTCTATGTGGAACCTCACCGCGATGTGGAAGTTGTAAGTCAGTTCGTCCGCGTCCACCCTGATCAAGGAGGGCTTCACCGTGTTGAAGTAGTAATAAACGTCCTCTGCAGTCCTGTTAGCCATGAAGTCGAGGTGCCTCTTGAGTATCGGCAAGATCAGATCGACGAACTCCCAGCTTCTACCTATCACGTTCTCCCAGAACCTCGACTGGCCCTCGTGGATCCCTAAGGAGGCCCCTTTCCCCACAGGCGTAGTAGCCAGGTTGGGGTCAACGTTGAGGTCGTAAAGGGCGTGGCCGCCCTCGTGAATGACGCTGAACAGCGTAGCCTTGAAGTCCCTCCCCTCGTATCTCGTGGTTATCCTCACGTCGTTGGGCGAGAGCCCTACGGTGAAGGGGTGGGCAGAGACGTCAAGCCTGAATCGGTCCTCGGGAAAGCCTATGAGCCTTATTACCTCCCTGTTGACCCTCTCCATGTCCTCCCTTCTGTACTCGACCTTCTCCAGCTCGTTCTCCCTCGGGAAGCCCTCCCTCTTCAGGATTTCGCTCAAGGCCGGGAGGAGTCTCGAGAAGATCTCCTCCGCTTCCCTAGCCGTTAGCCCCTCCTCGTGTAAGTCCAGTAAAGCGTCGTAGGGCTCCCTCTCGTAGCCCCAGGCCTCGGCGACTCCCCTCTCGAGCTCCACTATCCTCTCCAGGTAGGGCCTGAAGGCTTCGAAATCGTTCTTGGCCTTAGCCTTCCTCCACTCCACCTGGGCCACGGGGAGAAGGGCTGAGAGCTGCTTGATCACCTCCTCCGGAACGTTCTCGAAGTACCGCAGTTTCCTCTCCAGTACCCTTATGATCCCTCTCTGCACGTCGTCCAAGTCCTCCCTCTTGGCGTACTTCTCGACTAACGGCTTAAGGGAGAGGAAGAGCTCCTTAGATATCAGGGTCAGATAGGAGGAGGCCATCCCCCTGAACTCCGCGTCAGCGACCGGCATGTAAGTCTCCTGGTCCCAGTGGAGGAGAGCCTGAGCGTAGCCGATCGCCCAGACCTTCTTATAGGACTCCAGCAAGTCCTGCACGGTCGGCTCTAAGAATTAGTAAAACGACCCAATGTAATAAGAGAGAGCTTCAACGTCGTATAAGGTTGCCCTCGAACTCCGAGATTTCAGATCCTGGATTTAGGCTTGGCGTTCGGGAGCGTGTCCGGCACGGGCTCGTTGTTGAAGATCAAGACTCCCTTGCCTATCTCGTAACTGACGAAGATGAAGCCGCAGTTGGGACAGACCTTAGTCACCTTGTTCCCCTCCCTTATCACCTTCTCCTCAACCGTGACCTTACACCTTGGACAGTGTTTCCTGGCCACGGAGGCCCACTTCCAGTTCAGATCGCTTAAAAAGTATGACACCCCTCAGAACGTGTTGAACAAGCTCTCGAGGGCCCTTCAGGTCATCTTCCTACTAGGCCCCAGGGTTCTGGCTCTCAGGTCGATAAGGGAGAGAACGAGGAAGGGGGAGGAGCAAGACGAGGAGAAAATGACCAAGGAGGCAAGGAAGCTGGTCAACGCTTTCATAAGGCTCGCCCCGACCTACGTCAAGTTCGGCCAAGTTCTCTCGGTGCACAGCGACGTCTTCCCAGAGCCCTACCTCAAGGAGCTGTCGAAGCTTCAGGATCAAGTCCCACCAGCCAAATGGGAAGACGTCGAGCCCTACGTTATGGAGGACCTGAGGAAGCTGGGGTTCAGGGTGAAGAGGGTCGACAGGGAGCCCGTAAGCTCCGCCTCCATAGCTCAGGTTCACCTCGCGGAGCTCGAGGACGGGAGACTGGTTGCGATCAAGGTCAGGAGGCCCAGGATAGAGGAGATCGTGAGAGTCGACATAGAGGTCATGAGGGCCCTCTCCCCTCTACTGAAGTACATCTTCGATGAGACGTTCTACGAGACCATAAGGGTCATCATAAGCGACTTCTCCAGGAGGATATTCGAGGAGATGGACTTCGAGAGGGAGGCGTTCTACATGAGGAAGCTGGAGGAGGAGCTGAGGGAGTTCCCCAACGTGGTCGTCCCCAAACTCCTCGGGGCGACGAAGAGGGTAATCGTCATGGAGTACTTGCCAGGATACAAGGTCACGAGCGAGGAGGCGAGGAAGGTGATTCCCCCTAAGGAGCTGGCCTACCAGATCTTCAGGCTCTTCATGGTGATGCTCCTGGAGAAGGAGTACTTCCACGCCGACCCTCACCCCGGTAACATAGCCGTGAGCCCTGACGGCAAGATAATACTCTACGACTACGGCATGGTCGGCACTTTGGACAAGGCTACGAGGAACAGGCTCCTTAGGGTCTACTCGGCCCTCGTCAGGCTCGACGCCCCCATGCTCGTAAAGGCCCTCGAGGAGCTCGGTGCCGTAGACCCAACGGCTGACAGGGAGACCTTAGTGAAGGGTCTCGAGCTCTTCCTCTCCCCCTTCAGGGGAGTCACGCCCGAAACGCTCGAGGTCGAGACCTTCATAAGGGCGGCGAACGAGGTCTTTTACAGGTTCCCCCTCAGGTTGCCTGAGAGCCTAGTGCTCTACATCAGGATGACATCCCTCCTAGGGGGGACGTGCCTCATGATAGATCCGGAATTCAAGTTCTTCGACGCCCTAGTTAAGCTGATCGACGAGAGGAACCTCCTAGTGCCCGCGATGATCGACGAGATAAGGAGCGTGGCCGACGCCGTTCTCAAAAAACTGAAGATGTCCCTTCTCGAGAGGCCCCTCCCAGTCAGGAGGGAGGATAGAAGAGTCAACGACGCCTTCATGGTAGTCGTGTTCCTCATTTCTCTCGCTATTTACCTAATCCTTAAGGACGGCACCGCCTCAGTACTCTTCGCGCTTTTCGGCTTGGCCCTCGCCCTCAGACGTTAGCTCACCTTGATCTCCACGCTCTCCGCTATCGGGAGCTTTACCGTAAGCACCCCGTTCTCGTAGGTAGCAACCGAGCCTTCGGACTTGACCTTAGCCGGAAGCTTTACCGACCTCCTGACCCTCTTGGGCCTCTGCTGGATCGACGCGTTGGCGGGAGTCTGTAAGTCCCTTTCAGCCTCTATCACCAGCTCGTCCCCTCCCACGAGCCTCACCTTGACTTTATCCTTAGGGAAACCCGCCAAGTCAGCGACAACCACCACTTGGCTACCCTCCTCGTAAACGTCCACCGGGGGCATTACGGTCTCATAGAAGGCCCTCGTCACCTCCCCAAGCCTCTTCCCTGCCTCCCTGACTAGGGCGTCGATCAGCGAGTTAGGCACTCCCTTCACCTCCTTAGGAACAGCCACCTCAGGATCCTGTAGATGAGGTAGTACTTCAGGGCCTTGATTAGTAACCCCATCAAGGGGATATTATCTAATCGTGAGTATTAAGCGTTCGCACTAACGTCTTCGGCCTCCAATACCTTATATACCTTTTGACGATTGTACTCGAGGGCGGGTTTGGCCAGCCTCAGGGAGGTTCTCAGGGACAACCTCAAGAAGTACGGCTTCCCATTCCCCCTGAACAAGGCCGAATGCCACGGCTGGAGCGACCTCCCGAAAAGCGGTAGAACCCTGTTCTACACCTCGTGCATGTATCAAATCGCTACCCTCACTAAATCGCTGTCCAAGTTCGTAGGGATGGCGGATAAGCTTTCGGCCTTCGGGTTCCTGGCCTCCAAGCTCCTTAAGCCGCCCAAGGAGGACCTGGAGAGGGCCTCGAGGGTGCTCAACAAGATGGTCAAGCTCCTTGAGGCCTCGGGGGTCAACGACCTCTTCTACCTCTACGAGGACGAGCCCTACAGCGGGGCCGCGCTCCTCGAGATGGGCTACTTGGACCTTTTCGAGGAGCACGCGAAGTCCGTTTACTCCTTCTTTAAGTCCAGGGGAATTAGCAGGGTGATCACCGTGGACCCTCACACCCACAACGCGTTGACTAGGTACAGGGAGTTCGTTCCGGGCTTCGACATAGAAGTTCTGAACGTCTACGAGGTGATCAAAGAGGCCAAGGCGGTGACCCAGGAGGAGTTGACCGTCCACGACTCCTGCCTCTACTCGAGGTTCCTGGGGCTCAGGGAGAACTACAGGGGGCTAATAGCGAAGGCGGGACTCAGGATCAAGGAGGACTTCCTGATAACTGGGAAAGACAACGCGTTCTGCTGCGGCTATCCGATTGAGGCGGTCGATAGGGACTTATCTGAAAGGATAGCGGAGCTCAGGGCGAAAGGCCTCAAGTCCTTGGCCAACAGGGCCATAGTGGTCTGCCCGATGTGCTACGCCCAGCTGAGGGACAAGGTCGAGGTAGTCGACCTGATGGAGGTGATAGAATGAGCTGGGAGGAGGCCATAAACAGGGTAATAAGCCACGGGATCCCGAGAGTTTACGAAATACTCGAAAGGCACCCCTACCTGCCTGAACTTGCAAGCAAGCTGAGGAAGGCCAGGGAGGAGGTGATCAAGAACCTAGACCACTACATAGAGATGACGATGAAGTCCGTCCAGAGGACCGGAGGCAAGGCTTACTTAGCAAACGACGCCAAGGAGGCCAGGGAGATCGTCGGGAAAATCGTGGGCACCGGGAAGAGGGTAGTGCTGGGCAAGTCCATGGTGGCCTTCGAAATAGGGCTCAGGAAATACCTTCAGAGTTTGGGCAACGAGGTCTGGGAGACCGACCTGGGCGAGCTCCTGTTACAGCTCACAGACGACAACCCCAGCCACATCATAGGTCCCGCGATACACATGACTAAGGAGAGGGTGGCCAAGGTCCTCAGGGAGAAGATAGGGGCCGACGTGAGCGAGAGCTCGACCCACGAGGAGTTGGTCGCCGCGGCCAGGAAGTTCCTCAGGGAGAAGTTCCTCACCGCAGACGTGGGGATAACCGGAGCGAACGCGGTCGCTGCCGATACCGGATCGATAGTCCTCGTGGAGAACGAGGGGAACATAAGGCTCTCATCATCGGTACCCCCCGTTCACATCTCGGTCACCGGGGTCGAGAAGATAGTGCCCACACTGGAATACGCCATGATAGAGGCTTTGGTGCAGTCCGCCTACTGGGGCCTTTATCCTCCCACGTACGTCAACCTCACCTCGGGGCCCAGCAGCACTGCCGACATAGAGCACAAGAGGGTCTCACCGGCACACGGTCCCAAGGAGTTCCATCTAGTGCTCATAGACAACGGCAGGAGGGAGATAGCGAAGGACCCAGACCTCTGGGAGGGGCTACTATGCATAAGGTGCGGGCGGTGCCACCTCCACTGCCCGGTCTACAGAGTACTGGACGGGAAGTTCGGGGCACCGCCCTACAGCGGCCCCATGGGAGCCATGTGGGCCTACTTCGTTTACAGGGACCCCAAGCCGGCGACGCTCTGCACACACTCGGGCAACTGCAAGGACGTTTGTCCCATGAAAATCAACATCCCGAGGGTGCTGGAGAGGATAAAGTTCAGGGCGTCGAAGGCGGGAAACGGCAAGGCCTGAACCTTCGATTTCTCCCGTTAATGATCACAAATTAAATCAATTTTAGGGATCGAGGACTAATTTATCGAGGTAAGCGTGAGGAAGTGTCCAAGGTGCGGGATGGAGAACCCGGACGGCGCGTACTTCTGTAGGTACTGCTATTACCCTTTAGTGGAGGGAGCAGTCCTCAAGGTGGAGGTTTCAAAGGCCGAGAAGAGCCCCAGGATAAGGCTCTCGAGGGGCCTACTCTTGACCAGTTTAGTAATTAACATAGTCTATCACGTTTCCCTCCCCTTCATCTTCTCAATCATGTTGAACCAAAACGTGATCGTTATCGTTAACACGCCCTACGGAGAGGCGACCCCCATGATAAGTAAGACCGGGCTAAACTTCCTGACCCTGTTAACGCTTTTGGAGCTCGCCGCGGCCGCGCTGGGAGGGGCTGCCATAAAGGGTACCAAGAGGGGTTTCCTTTACGTTCTTTATCCCCTAGGATTACTCGGACAGTTCTTCAGCTTTAGTTCCTTCGTTTACCCAAACTCTCTCGGTCTCAACGTACTGAGCGTTATTTCAGGCGTCGCGATCATAGCCGGAGGCTCGTTTTTCTCCATAATCATGAGGGAGGCCCTAGAGAGCAGGCTCGCCACCTACTCGAGCTTGGCTCTCCTGTTTTATTATTTCGTTGCGGCAATTATGCCACTGTCCGTGTCCTTTCTAGGCCCGGTCAACGCGGTGGTCAGCGCCGTGCTCCTGTACGTCGTAACGAAGGAGGTGAGGTGAGTGGAGCAGAGACAGCTCGACCCCTGGGAGATGCTTTTGAAGTCCTACAAGCTAATGAGGAAGATCCTCCAGGAGGAGGCCGTGAGGGAGGGACTAACGTTCAACGAGACCTCGCTGCTCTTCTTCGTTAACGCCAACGGGAAGGCGAACGTAACGACGTTGGCCAAGTATCTCGACGTGAGCAAGTCGAGCGTGGTGGAGATGATAGACAAGCTCGTGAGGAACGGCTTCCTGGAGAGGACTAAGGACGTTGAGGACAGGAGGGTGACCTACGTGACCATAACGGACAGGGGTAGAGCCGTCTTGGAGACGGTCAGGGAGAAGTATAAGGAGACCATAAACAAGGTCCTGTCGGAGGTGAACGACGTGGAGTGCATAATGAGGATCTTCAACGCGTTGCTGAAGGAGTACGAGAGAAGGAAAGGGACGAGTTACGGCGAGCCCTGCTGAGCCGCTTCTCCCTTTTTACGCTTTGTATGATCAAGCATAACCTAAGTGGCGCTCAGTCACCAGTCGATAAAGGGGCTACTGGGGACTGTGATCAAGAACTATAGCGTGGAGTCCGTGAGGGAGAACGGCTACGACCTGAGGATCTGCGGCGAGAAGGCGTTGAAGCTAAGGGGGAACGCCTTCCTCCCCGAGAAGTCCTCGGAATACGAGGAGGTCGAGTTCGGTGACCACGTGGAGCTCGAGCCGCTAAACACCTACCTCTTCGAGTCCTGCGAGGAGCTCGAGATGCCGAACGACCTAATAGCTCTGATGACGCTGAGGAGTACCCTGGCCAGGAACGGCATCGTGGCACCCCCAACCGTGATAGACGCGGGTTACAGGGGGAAGATAACGATAAGTCTGACGGCAGTCCACCGGGTTAAGCTAGCTAGAGGCATGAGGACGAATCACCTGATATTCCTGAGGCTCGACGAGCCCACGATCAAGCCCTACAACGGGAAATACTCAGGCGGCGTCATGCTATGACACGGCAATTCCTTAAGTCGTAGCCGAGGACGGCTTCCTTTATTTCCTCGTGAGGGAGGCTTCTCAGGAGGTAAGGGCGTGTCCTGGGAGACCGAGAGGCTGGCGTTCCGTTACGTCGTTGAGCGGAAGCTCTCCCCGGAGAAGGCGTTTAAGGAGGCCGTGAGGAGGACGGGGAAGAGAGGCGACTTAAGGGCCTTCCTCAAATTCCTGAGGGACTACTATTATTTGTCCGTGGCTTACCCGGGGAGAGGGTTCGAGGAGCTTTTCGAGCTCTCACTCAAGGGCAGCTATCCCTTCGTTCCTCCCAGATGGGTTGAGGAGAGGGCCAGGAGGAAGCTGTCCCCGAGGAAGCCATACTGGCTCAGGGTGAACACCCTCAAGGTCAACTTAGAGGAGGCCAAGAAGGAGCTAAGGGAGTTGGGGGTAGAGTTCGAGGAGGACGAGGACTTCCCCTTCATGCTCAGGCTCGAGGCCAAGCCCGAGCTCAAGGGGCTTAAGCCCTTCCAGGAGGGGAGGGTAGTACCCCAGGACAAGAGCGCCGCTTTCGTGGTATCCGCGTTGGATCCAAAGGAGGGGGAGCTGATCTTCGACATCGGCTCCGCCCCGGGGATGAAGGCCTCCTTAATACAGCAGTTGAGGGGGAACAGGGGCGAAATAGTAGCGGTGGATATATCGGCCAAAAGGGTCGAGGACGAGAGGAAGGTACTGCGGTGGCTCGGGGTAAAGAACGTGGAGCTCATCGTGGCTGACGGGGCCCACCTCCCCTTCAGGAAGTTGACTAAAGTCCTCGTGGACGCCCCTTGCTCTAACTCGGGGACTTACGTTGAGGACCCCTCGGTCTTCCTCAGGGTCACTCCCAGGGACTTGAGGAGGCTCTCGAGGATACAAAAGGGGATTCTGAAGGAGGTCATGAGGCTGAGGCCTGAAAAAGTGGTCTACTCGGTGTGTTCCCTGTTCCCCGACGAAGGGGAGGACGTTATAAGGGCGGTTGTAAAGGGAGGAATGGAAGTCGATACGAGGAGGCTTTACCCTGAGACTAACGGGACCGACGGGTTCTTCATAGCGGTCGTGAAGCCTCAGTAGTGAGACTCCGTGCAAGATCGTCGATAAAGACCGAGCCCCAGGGACGTGACATTTGGATCCTCAGAGCCGGTCTATCGCGTCTCACGCACCCCTAATAACCTAAGGAGACACGCCTCCTTCGGTTTCTCGAAAAACCTGAAACAGAAGCTGGTATCGATCTGGAGGACAAATTTTTTAGTAAATGAGTTCCGGAAATACGCGCTACTGAAATGCCTCAAGTAGAATCCCCTACTCACTCCAACCGGTGGCTCTTCATCATCAAGATGAGGGGATTACTACAAATGATTCAAATGGTCGTATCTAACGCAAACGGAAAGACAGCCAAGGAGATATCGGAGACGACGGGGATCAGGCCCATGTACGTCGAGCTAACGTTGGGGCTCCTCTCCGGTACGGGAATCGTGAAGGAAAAGGATGGTAGGTACTACGTTGACGAGGGCACGAGAGGCCTTTTCGAGTTGACGATCGAGGGTATGTTGCGGAACCTTGAGACGTCCCTGAGCGGGAAACTGTTAATGACTCATTTGAATTAGCTCTCCCATCCCTAAATAATAATGTGGGACTAACCTCGTTCCGATTTTCAGCCTTCCTAGAATCCTGAAACCGGGCTGAATCTTCGGCTCTTCGACTGTGCTCCGATTCGTTCAGCCTCGAAGATTATTCACTAATTTTGAGATAAAATAGAAAGTTAAGAAAAGGTGTTTATTATCGATAGGAAAACTTTGACTTGAGCCCTATGAACATAGCCGCGACGGTGGACGAAGAGCTCAACCTTAAGCCTCTGGACGAGGCGCCTTACATAGTTCTGATAAAGGAGGACGAGAGGGTAATAGAGAGATACGAGAACCCCGCCTACGGTATGAGCAAGGAGGCCACTATGCACGTGATCCTTCAACTACAGCCCGACGCGATAATAGTTAAGCCCGGCTTCCTCTGCCCCGGGTCGTACATGATGAGCGTGGGCCAGGTGAAGTACATAGTTACGGAAGAGAACAACCTCAAGGAGGTCATAGAAAACCTCGAAGAGCTCAAAGGCAGGGCAACCGAGGAGCTCGGGGAGGAAGTTTACGCCGAGGAGCGCTACATGGAGTGAGGACGTAGAGGGCCATGAGGGTTAGGATAATCTACTGTAGGAGGTGCGGCTATCAAGATAGAGCCCTCGAAATCGCCAGGGACATCATAACTTTCTTCGACGACGTGTCGGTTGAGCTGGTCCCGGGAGAAAATGGGGTTTTCGACGTTTTCGTGAACGACGAGTTAGTGCACTCCAGGTTCCAGACCAGGAGGTTCCCCGACAGCGAGGAGATCCTTTCGGAGGTAGGAAGGAGGAGGGCCGCGCTCAGAGGCTATTAAGTGAGGTTTACTTCCCTAACCAGCCACCGCATATTGAATATTAATCCAGCGGTTCAGAGCCGCTTCAGCACCTTCTGGTTCAGGAGGAGCTCGAGGGATCCCTTTCCTTCCGTAGCGTTCATCTTTATCACCGCTACTCCACCCTTCTTCAGCTCGACTTCGCCCCCCGTGACGAGCTTGATGAACTTCGATAGGTACGGCTCGTGTCCCACTACGAGTATAGTAGTATTACACCCCTTCTCGACCATCCCCCTCAGCCTGTTCAGGAGCGCGGAGGGGTCCTGGTCGGGCTCGAGCTCCTTAATAGTCTCGACCTTAACGTCGTCCTTAAGCTCTTCACTTATGGCTTGTGCGGATTGGATCGCCCTGACGTAGGGGCTCGCGAGGATCCTATCTAACCTGAACCCCAGGAGCTCGACGAGGTTAGCGACCCTCCTCATTTGGATAACTCCCTTCTCCACGAGCCTCCTCTCCCTGTCCTCCTTCCCCTCAGCCTTGGGCTCAGCGTCTCCGTGCCTAACCAATATCAGCTCGATCACGTGGTAAAGGAGTTCCCCCTACTCGCTTAAACGTTTTAAAGTCCTGAGGACTACGAGACTTTCCTCTGGTCAGCTTATAAACCGTCTCTCGCTCCCTCTCCTGTGGAGGTAGCGAAGAGAGTCAGGATAACCGTACTGAGCGACAACTTCACCTCGACCATAATTCCTCCCCTAATAGGGGAGTGGGGCTTCTCAGCCTTCATAGAGGCTGACGGAGTCGGAGTCCTCTACGACGTGGGCAACTCCGGGCTTCCAGTCGTTCACAATGCCGAGGCGTTGGGAATAGACCTGAGGAGGGACGTGGGCTACGTGATTCTCTCCCACGGGCACTCGGACCACACCGGAGGCCTGGCTAACCAGAAGCTGAGGGAGGCCTTGAGGGGGAAGGTTGTCATAGCGCACCCGAACGTTTTCGAGAAGAAGCTCCTCAGCTGGAGGGGGAGGCTGGACTACATAGGGATCCCGCTCACTAGGGAGGAGATGGAGAGGGAGTTCAGGCTGGTTCTGACCAGGGATCCCCTGGAGTTCGCTAAGGGGGTTATGTTCGCAGGGGAAGTCAAGAGCTACGGCTTCCCGAGGTATACTAAGGGGCTCCTGAAGTCCTCCTCGGAAGGGGTCGAGCAGGACGAGCTGCTCGACGACGTCCCGCTTTACGTAAACACGCCGAAGGGGCTGGTGATAATCACGGGCTGCGGTCACTCGGGGGTACTGAACATAATCAGGCACGCGAAGGAGGTGACTGGAGTTGAGAAGGTCTACGCTGTCCTAGGCGGTTTTCACCTCCTCTCCTCGCCCAGCGAACACGTGGACGAGGTCATGAAAGTCCTGGAAGGAGAGGCAGACTTGATAGGTCCCGCCCACTGCAGCGGCTTCAGGGCTAGGCTGACCCGGAAGTTCGTAGACGCGGGGGTGGGGAGCGTAATAGACGTAGCGTGACGGCGAACCGACCCCTCCGGGGCGACTCGAAGGTGATTGCCTTAAACCTCGGAGAGCTCCAAATACGAGTTTCCCTTCAACGTTCAAACGTTATGAAAACAACTATCTGAGAGAAAGGAAGGAATGGCTGAATAGGGGAATTTCGCGAGGAGTGAATCGAGGAGACTAAGGGGTACAAAATAGATATTTTTGATAATAATATTTAAATACTAAGTTAGGTTCTGCTGAACCGTGTTTGACCTGTACTCGGTGATGTTCTTCGTCCACATGCTCGGCTTAATAGGCTGGGCTGGCATCACGACCGGGGCGTACTTCCTAATAGTCCTCACGGGCTTGGACTCGGAGAAGGTCTTGGTCGGCTACAGGAAGCTGGTGATTCTCGAGATAGTCTCGCTCATCGCCCTGGGACTCTCGGGGATGGTGATGTGGCACATGCTGGGCCGCCCGACCTGGGCTTACCCCTCCTTCGCACTCGTTCCGGTCTTGGCTTTCGGCGAGTACTACCACTACAGGCTCACCTTCAAGGACATAACGACTTTCAGGCGGAGAATGAGGTACCTCTCGTGGTACTACACGATCGTGGGCCTGTTCCTGATTTTCGATATGACCTTCAAGCCCGAGATATGATGAGGAAAGCCTAGATTTCAGGAAGGAGTACAACGCGTTGATTTTACCTATGAGGAGGCTTCGGTGCGTCCTCGAGTCCCTAAATTAAGGCGAACGAATATTTTACTTCAGTGAAAGCGTTAACGACTCCCTCCTCAGCCCAACTCGAGCCTCTTCAGGGTGCTGGGCACGTAGCCTGCTAGGGAGACGAACCCTGAGACGTCGACGTCCTTGAGCTTCATCACGACGACTCTCCCCAGGAGGCCTCCTAAGTCCACGTAGGAACCCGGGGGCGAGTCAACGGGGATCACCCTCACTCCGAGCGTCTTATTCAACGTTATCCCCAAGGCCAAGACGTCAGCTATCAGGCCCACAACCTTCTCCTTCCCCTGGGACTTGCTGACCGCCACCATGTCCACTCCTGTGTTGCAAACCGCCGACAGGGCTATCAAAGTGTAGAAATCCACGTAACCCTCGAGGGCCCTCTCCGCCATTACCGAGTCCTCACTCACAGGTATGAAGGCACCGCTCAGCCCACCCACCGCGGAGGTCGCCATAGCCCCTCCCTTCTTAACGGCGTCCATCAAGACAGCCAGAGCGGCCAACGACCCGTGGCCTCCCATCCTGCTTATCCCCATGGCCTCGATGATTCCCGCCACGCTGTCCCCCACGGCTGGGGAAGGGGCTAGGGACAGGTCGACGGTCGTGAAGTCTATCCCCATCCTCTCGGCCACTTTCCTCCCGATCAACTCTCCGAGCCTGGTCACCTTAAATGCGGCCCTCTTTATCACGTCGTGAAGCTCCCGCAGCGTCTTGGGCTTACTCCTCTTTATCGCGCTCTCTATGACCCCGGGACCGCTCACCGCCACGTTTATGGTCGCCTCCGGCATCCCAAGGCCGTGGTGGGCCGAAGGTACGAAGGGGGAGTCCGGCGGGACGTTGGCCATTATCGTCGCTCTGGAGGAGGAGGTCGGGGGCATCCGGAAGACCTCGTCCACGTAGAGCTTTATCGCCTCGAAGTTCAAGCCTGCCACAGTCGACGCCGCGTTTATCATTACCGTCAGTCTCCTGGTGGAGTTGAGGGCATCCGCGAAGGTCTTAATCACCCTCAAGGCTCCGTTCGTGAACCCCCTGTCGGCGAAGGCGGAGTAACCGCTTACGTAATCTATCTTGTACTCCTGAGCCAAACCGTCGAGGAACTCGGCTATCTCTAGCCCGTCCTCCTCCGAAAGGCTCTCGAGGAAGAACTGTATCGGGGACACCGCGACCCTCTTGGTCACTATCCTGATCCCGTACTTCCCCGAGACCTCGTCCACCGCCTTGACGAACCTCTCGAGCGTTCCCCCCAAGGACTCGAGCCTCTTAAGGGTCGCCTCCAGGTTTCCGGCGATCGCGAAGAGGGTGTTGACGCTCAGGGTGACGGACCTTATGTCGAGCTGCTCCTCGCTGAGCATCCTATAGACTTCCATGATCTCCTCGGCGGTGTACCTCATCCGTCACACCCTCTCCATGTACCTGAAGACCTCCTCGTGATAGGCCTGAACCTCGACCCCCAGCTCCTTGCCCTTCTCCTGCAACTGCCTCCTCAGCTCGGCCAGCGAGACCTTGCATTGGGAAATGTCGACCACCATCACCATGGCGAAGATCCCCCTCACCACGGTCTGGGAGATGTCGATGATGTTGGCGTTGTTCTCGGCCAGCTTCGACGCGATCCCCGCGACGATTCCAGGCTTGTCGGCGCCCACTACCACGATCACGGCGTTCTCCATGGGAGGCCCAACCTAAGCTCGGGGCCACTCGTTATTTAAACTAAGGGTAAGTGAGGGGATCTTCGATCCAACGATCCGTTAGATAACCTCCACTCCGTGTCCTCTGGCGAGGCCCTTCAGCGCCTTGTCCTTCGTAGCTAAAGGTGAATCGCTCTCTATGGCGTGAGCTAAAATCACGACATCGTTGTATCTCGATAAGCTGAGCCTTTCCTTGATCAATATTTCCAGAGCTCTGCCTACGACCTCATCGTCATCGCACAATACTTTAGCCCTCTCGTTAGTTACGTAACTTCTCACGTATTCCACGTTATCGATTCCGTTAGCTCTCAGGAACCAGACGAACTCATGAATAACTACGGAGGGGGATCAGCCACTCCTCAAGGCTGTCCAGTAACTCCTCGGCCTCCTTATGGAACTCCGAGTCCTCCACTAGGTCGTAAATCAAAACGTTCGTGTCAATGACCGCTCTCATCTAAACCCCTTTCTATGTCCCTTTCGATCTCCTCAACGGTCAACCTCCTTCCCAACCTAACTCTCGGTCTAACGGATGAAACCTTCTTAATTATAATTTTATCATCTTCTATATGGAATTCCAAGATATCCCCCTCGCGTATGCCCAGCCTGTTCCTTACAGACGCGGGGATTGTAACCTGGTAGTTCCTAGTGACCTTCACCCTTTCCACGGCTTACTACTTGATCTAGTTATATACAAACCTTTCTAGTAATATACTCTGTCGGGGCGTTCCGCATTTTGATTGTAAGGCATCTACACGTCCTTCGATCTTATTCCGGTAAAAAAGAAACGATAAAGGTTCCGGAACTTCTTAAAAAAGTACGAGGAGTAATTACCGATTATAACGACCGATGAACTGGCCAACCTCCTTGTATAGGACGCACGATAAAAACGTACGTCGTGTAGGGTGACTTGGCCGACTCCCCACACTTTAGGATTTTAACCTATCACGTACGTGTTGGTACCGTTCTCGGGAATGTAGTAGATGTCTGGGTAGTTTGACTTACCAGAAGGCCAATACCACAGTATGCCGGGCAGTTGAGGCGGAGGATTGTTATAAGGCCAAACGAAGTACCAATAAGCCACAGCGTAAAGATTCGGATTATGAACAATAGTCCAGTTGAATAAATAAGTATTATTATATAAAGGTCCGTTGTGAAGAGCGATATTTGAGACGTTCCAGAACGAGTTAGTACCCTGTTGATTCTGGAGAGTTTCTATGAAGGCTTGATAAACCCCGTTCGATATAGTTTTTGATCCGAAAGTAAGGATCAAGGTATATCCGTTTATCTGTGAAGGTAGACTCATTACCGAAGAATTGATACAACTTCTCACTGCCTCGATACGTGTGGAACTACACCCTAGTCTTGGAGATCGAGGGCTTTAACACAACCGTCTTCGCCACAGTATATCCGAACGAGACCGCGTTCGCCCCGTGAGTTTCCCTACTTTTACGTACTTTTCTCATTGAAAGGTTTACGAGTTAGAAAAACAGACCTCTAAAGAAGCAACTTATTTCGCCATTTTTCCTAGCTATTACGAATGTTATCGTAACGATGGTTATCAAAACTAAAGACGCCCCCGGGCCACGTCGTTCGAGTTCGGGTAGCCGCTGAACGCGAAAGCGTATATCAATACCGGTGTTCCGGTAACGGGCGTAGCGAAGGACTGTAAGGAGGAAGTGAGGAAAATTACTGGGGCCGTCTCGCCTTCCCTTAACTCCCTGTCCTCCTTAATCATCTGCTTTAAAGTCTTAATGTGCCAGCATTTCTTTCCGAAGCTCCCAGCTTCACAACTGCGAGTAGCTTTGACCACTTTCAGGCTTAACGGATCTGAAACAATTCTGCTATAATGGGTTACGTCTCTTCTAGTCCTAGACTGAACATCTGCGGAAATTATTACACCTTCTCCCAGGGTGTAAAAAACATCTAATTTTTTAATCGGATTTTTGGGATTTGTATGGAAATCATGTTTGCTCTATGTGATTCTTCATATCACATATTTGTAAACTTATCTATGTGATATCACATATCGCAAGACCTATAATGTAGCTTACGTACGTGGTATATATGGCACAAATATTTTATAAGTCGTTCAACAGTATAGCTAATAGGGAACTCAAAGTGGTGATAACGCCTAAATTAACCGATGAGCAGAAAAAGACTTTAGAAAGAATGCATAACAGAGTAGATTATATTTTCGAGACCTATAGAGAATACTTTGACGCGTTAGCTGAATTTGACAGAACTGGAGTATTGAAAATTCACGGAAAAGTCCTCTATGTAAGGAAATACGAGAGTGAAAAAGAAGACGAGGACAAATATCTCAATCACCAATAATCCGTTGTATAATTCCTCTTATTTTGTTTATTGCATGCTCGTCTTCTTCTGGCTGGACATCAGCAACCTCAGTCAATGTCTTTATAAGTAAATCTAGCAAATCTGGCGATATTGATATTTTATCATTAAATAACTCATGTAAAATAAGTAATAGCAACCCTAAAGCGGTTCTCTTATTGCCGTCAACGAAAGGATGAGAAGTTATTAAGTGGTACGTTAATACTGCTAGACTCCTGCTAATATCATTACTACGCATGAGGTCTTCTATAGCAGAATATATTGCGATACTCACATCGCCTAGGTTAATTACTCCCTGTTCCGTGTAAGGATCGTTACTAACAACCTTATCATGTATCTCAATTATAAGAGGTTCTTTATCACTATCTCCTCTCCTCCACTCTTCAAACTCGTTCAGTAGTCCTGCTAAGATCTGCATTAACTTACTTTCCATGGAAAGTCGACCTTAACTACTGGCTTTTATTAAACTATATAATTCTTTAAGCTTCTCAACTACCCTTTTACCCTTTTCTGGTAATTTAATACACCTCCTTTTAGGAAAGCCTCCAGTTTCCTCGATCTCTTCTACTAATCCCCGCTCCTTTAAGCTTTTAACGGCATTATTTACTGGAGCTGTTGAACTTTTTGTAAGTTCTATCAATTTCCTTAGTGTTACTTTATCATTGTCATAAAGCGCTGATAACACCCTCTGTTGCATTTCCGTTAGGTACTCCATCAATATATGAGATGAAATATGTGATATTATAATTAGGTAATATGTAATAGGTGATAGTAAGACATGTATTATGTAATATGCAATATCACATATGATGAATATGGTAGTAGTAAGCGTAGAAGGAGAAGTCATCCTACACCTCTATAAGAAAAGGGAAAGAATGAATTCCAATAAGATAGCTAAAGAACTGAAACTAAACAGGGTCACGGTAGTACATATCCTAGAAAGATTAGAAAAGAGAGGCCTAGTAAGGAGTGTAGAAAGTACAGTTATAGTAGGTAAAATAAAGAGGGTAGTAATGGAATGGAAAACGTCCTCTTCTAGGATTATCATTACCAACCCTTGTACACTGAGAGGGCTTCCCTATAGCGATCCTCAGCAACCTTTGACGGTATATCGTACTCCTCCCTTAACTTCTCGTACAACCCCTCGTGGACTCTGGATAGCACCCCTTTTTCATTGGGATTCGGAACGTTTTCCTTCAACCAAAAGAGAGTGAAACGGAGTGCCTTAAGGTAGTTGTTCACGAAGGCTAGGAGGGGTTCAGAGAGGGCGATCTTCATCGAAACTGTAGCTCTGATCGCTTTAACACTCCTAGCCATTGAAAGAAATTTAAGAAGGAAAAGAAATATTTGAATGCAAGGGGGCTATCCATCCCCGCCTCCTAGAGGCGAGGCTTTCCGCCCCTTAACCCCTTTTTTGTAGACTGGGGAGTTTACTCGACTGTGCTTTTAAAAAGAGTTGTTTTGAGAAGTGAAAATGAGGAAAGCTCTAACAATATTCATTATTATATCATTGCTACCTAGTCTGAGAGGAGGAGTATCTAACTTACTAGTGTTAGCTGCAAGCGGAGGAAGTTCTGGGAACAGTTTGGCAACGTTCATATCGACGTTACAGACACTGATGCCAGCTGCGTTAATTTTGCTTACGATTTTAGCTAACAGATACGACCAGCGTTATGCGTTAGTGTTGTTTGCTGCAGCTATGGCTAGTGCGATATTTCTAGCAGCTCTAGCAGCCGCTGGACAAACATCGATTTCTTCTTATTCTCCTGGAAACGAATATTTTAAACAACTTACAATTTCAGGGCCTCAAACAATATATGTAAGAGATACTGGCACATGGACAATAAGTGGGGGCGTCTAACCCCCAATGGTGCATAATGAATAGTAGTAATGGGGTAAAGGTAGCTTCAGGTTCAGGAACTACTGCAACGTGAACTGCAAATTCTCCTGGGAAATACATTATAGTAGCTACAAGTATCAGTTCGAATTCTTCTGGAACTATTTAGGGATACGGAAGTTTCATCTTCAGTAGCCAATATCCTCCTTCTCCCCTGGGCTGGATCACTGGTGCAATAACTTCTGCACTGCTATTAATAGCTGCATCTATAGCTTATAATGCGCTGAGAGGTTTCTATTCCGATCTAGTAGATTTGGCAGGAAATGTATTATATAAGTTTGAGAGTTTGGGCTCTGTTCACTACTTCTGGTATAACAATCTATCATTTAGGAAAACTCTAACAACTCCGTAAACTACCGCATCTGGGCCTTGGTTAAGTACTGCATCTGCTGCAGTGAAAGTTCTAGCTTTTGTTCTCCTCTCTACCCACGTCCTCAAAATCTGAAGGTCATTTGTCTCACTCCATGTATATAATAGTTTGTTGTCCTTCCATATCCCTTTATCGTTTATCCAGTACCATGAAGAGAATACTGCGAAACTCCTTCTATCACTAGCTGTGAAATCGGTAGATTCTGGAGGAACTTTTTTCCGCTTCTTATTGCCACTACTAACGGTAAAATGCCGAATATTAAAATCCAAATGGAACCTGCGGTTAATCCTGTCGTCGGGTTTGCTACTATCATGCCTAGACCAATTATTATCATTAATACAGCAAAATCTACTAAAGCTGCCCTACGTCTGTTTAATCTTTTGGTATCTTGAGAGGTCCTTTCAGTATTTCTTTTCTCCTTCTATAGCTAAATACTTTTCGGCTCTAATGGAGTTAGTCCTAAAATTACCGTGAACTCCAGAGGAGTTTAAAGGAAGAGTTAAAGGAGAAGAAACCGAGGGAAACTAAAGGATAGATAAAAGTTTTAATTATCTCTTTTGTTGAGTGATTAAGTCATTGATACCTTTGATTACTAATTTTCTTAAGATATCGTAAGCTTCAATAGCATATTCTCTAAACTCTCCTCGAAGATCTGCATTTCCATTTATAATATCCTTCAAATGATTTAACACTGTGTTATGCATTCCTTTAAAATCTTTATCATCTGTAATGAAAACGATCTTATCGTAAATCCTGCCACGTAATAACAAAAAGAGGTATACGAATATTAGCTGGTCATTTCTACTTGGCGTCTTGCTATATCCTTTGGACTTTAAGTTGCGTATATATGCATTAATACCTTCATAAATTAGCTGAATTTCTCTTATGGTATAATCACTAAAAAGTATTTTAATATCGTTAATTACAGTGCATTTTTGCTTGATTAAATATTCCACACTAGCTAAATAGTCAATTAGATCCTGTGTTCTCTCATTTAAAGTTATATGGTTCCTAAGAGCTTCAAGATTTGAGTGGAGCAACTTATCTTCTAACTTTAAGAAGAACGCCTTTGCAAGTATTCGCCTTATTCCTCCCGATAAGATCTGTCCTTTATAGTACTTAGTTAGTATCTGATCATAGATTTGTTCAAAATTCTTTCTAACGTCTTCAAGAACTCGTAGTTTATCTTCTACCCCTAGTTTATTCCAATCCTGTTTAGATAGTATTTTCTCATAAATCACATGGGAGGTTATATTATAAGCGTCATAAATTATTGTCTCGAATTCACTTAAATTGATATGAAGTATAACGCATTGTCCTTTACTTAACGAGTTAATAAAATATTCAACAGCTGGATTTTCATTCAGAATTTCTCTATATAACCATTTTATAACTATATTGGTATCTAAGAAAAAAGTTTCCTTTTCACTCATGAGTTATCAGCGTGGATCTTGGAAAATAGGTAATAACCTAAGGAGTCCTTCGAGGGCATAGGTATCCTATCGGCAACTAGTGCGTGTAATAATGCTCCGCTTAGCTCAGATATATAAGGGAATACTTCTTTTTTCTTTATATATATCAGTATAGGCATCCCGAAAAATCCTACTAGGAAATTAGCGATGTTGAATATATCTTTAATCCTAGAATCTTTTGTTTTTATGTTAGGATTGGTTATGTCAGTCTTATGTAGTTTTAAGTATACTGTTGTTACGAAGCGTAAATACAACGAATAATAGGTGGTTATTAGGAAATTAGGGTTATCAGAATTTAATACCTCTTTGTAGAACTCCTCTTCATTTTTCTTCAACCCGTCAATAAGTTTTTGTAGCTCGTTCATTACCATATTAACGTATTCTCCTATGGTTGTATTATTTTCAAGCATAGAGTTATATAATTCAAAATCCTCCTTTATTTTTTCAGCTTCTTTTGACAGTATTTTTAACTTGTCTTTATCTTCAGGATTTAGAATTAACAGTAGCACACCCTCATATATCTCGAACAAATTCTCCTCATATTGCTTGACTAAATAATCCCGCATCTTCGCCAAGAGATGTACAGGGAAATTCCTATTCTTCGTTTCGTTAGGAACCTTGTAATATTCCTCCAAAAGGAGAGAAAGATCAGCTGACATAGTTACCAATCTGCTATACTATAGTGTAACAGAATAGGTTTAAAAACTTTCTTCTTAACTATCCTAGAGCTAGATCTCATTTTGCCTTAAACTCTTCCTTTAAACTCCTCTGGAGTTCACGGTAATTTTACGTTAAACTCCCGTAGAGTTAAAACTTATAGCCTGTGAAATTAATTTATTTATAATGCCATGTATAATTAGAGTCAAGGACCCAGAACAGATTGTCCAATTAGCCAAGAAGTATAGGAAATTCCAGATGGAGTTAACGATATACCTTAACGACCCGCAAGCCGTTGGAGGGCTGAAAAGTCGAAGGAGGGTAGATATTATCAAAAAGACTAAAAAGGGAAATATTTTACTGGTAAACTCCCCAGTTTACTTCCTTATTTTAGCTATCGTTAAGCCGGCCGAGATGCCAATCCCAACTGCAAATATCAGATCCTGAATCAGCGTCGCTGGATAACTGAACTTTAGATCAGCGTCTCTATGAATGCTGGAACGTTAATTAGAGCTAATACGCGAAAGATGCTATAATTAATCTCTCCTTAAACTTCTTTATGTCAAAAGTTTTTACTTTCTTCTTACTCTCTTTCTTATTTTTCTCTTTAGTCTTCTCTTTGTTAGTTAAGTAGTCGTTGAGATAGACCATGGGGAAATGATATAGGTACTGAAACTCGTCCATGCTTTTCTCTTCATAAAATACGAAGAAGAACACTGGAGCTATAGAGGCCATTACTATCATTATATTCTTAAAAGCGAAAGAAATCGCCGGCATTAGTAACGGAAATATCGTTGCAAGTTCTTTCATATTCACGTTATTTATCCCGATAGGGAAACTTTTCTCATCTAACCCTACCATCACGTAGTAGAAGGACGATTCAGGACTCCTTTGCGAATCGTAATATATCTCTCGGTTTAGACTTATTCAACGAAGGAATTACTGAATATATTTGATCATATCATTACACTGATGAGATAACAGGTCGAGAGGTTGTAGTTAAGGACTATGGCCCGGACGATCTGGAGATCCTCCAGGGGGAGTGGCACTTCCCGAACCTCCTCCTCTCCAGGAGGGAGTTGAAGGACTCGGCCAGGTTGTTTGTCCTAAGGAGGGGCCAGAGCTCCCTGGGGGCGAGGAGGTAGGGGAAGCATTACGTTTACTCAATAGAAAAGGGTGAAGGCAATCAGAGAAGAGACCGTTTTATTGGTTCTTTAGGCCTGATCGTCAAGGGATACTACGATATGAAGTGCCGCGGCCGGGATTTTAACCCAGGTCTCGGGTTCGAGAGGGCTAGTCTGTTATCTTAGACAGCAGTTATTAGATTTTGCCTTTACTTCAAGGCTGCACCTAACGAGAAATCCCATAACTGCTGTCTAAGATAAGGTTTTAGAAATACATTAACGTTTCCTCTTTACTTGTTTAAGTTAATGGAGAAGAGCTTATGAAGGCTGTGTACAAACTAGAGAAAGAGGGAAAGCTTATCTACGTTTGGGATAACGATGGTTTATCTAAGTATTATTTAACAGAAAAAGGTAAGCAAGATGCGGAGAAGTTGTTGGAGCGGTTAAAAGCTGAGGACGAAGATAGACTGAAGAGAGCCATGGAAATCATCCAAAGACATAAGGATGACCCAATCCCATATTTAATAGCATATGTTTATACGTATTATCCAAAGTACGCTGAAAAGAGTAAGGTCAAAGATAAGGTTGAAGAGTGGATCCGACAGTATCATCTTTAGCCTTGCATTCTTCCACTCTGTATACATGGTCATAGGGGATACTAACCAGGATTCCGCCCTTATCTCTAATTAGTACACTATAAGTGATTCCCTCCAGACTCCCACAATGCTTGTTTTCTTTATCATCCACTATGCATAAACAAAGAGAAGGTTCCTTTATGAGATTGAACAATTTGGATTCTATCTCGTCGCTGGTATCAAATAAAGAAACTTTCAGTCTTTTAGTGTTTGATCCGAGAACTTTACGACGTACACCCCTCACTAAACCGAACGATAGAAAGAATGATATCGTAAAAACCTTGATTAGTTCAGCACCCAAGACTCTAAAGCCATTGTTTAGAAGGGATAAGAATGAGGTTGTTAAGACTACTGCGATAAAGACAAATAAGAAGCACCTTTCTGCCAAGACTAGAGTCCCCCAATATAATGTCCTCCACCTTAGGGTTAGGCTACCTTTATCTACCGTGCTATAAGCAGAAATCTCATCTATGAGCTCCCTAATGGTTTGGTCTCTTTTATCCCAGAATAATAGAAGAACGGGGATTAAAAATATCCACGATATAAAGGCGATAAAAAATATTATATTTACGATGTAGCCTGAAGTACTACGAAAGAAATAGCCTATAAGTAAGGAAAGAAAAAGGGAAAACCAGAATATCAAAAATAACACATTAGTTACCACACCTATGTGTCTTACTTTTATGAAGTAACGCAAGGGAGCGTAAACTGTTCCTATTAATCTTAACGTATTATTTTTCTTGGTCCTTTGTTGGATAGAGGTTATAATCCAATAGACCAGAATAGAACCTGATAAGGTTCCACCGGCTGATGTGATTTCCGTGGTGCTTGGATGGATAAGGGTTGTGAGCAAATAGACCAGAAAAGAACCTATTGAATTTCCAAGGTCCGACGTGATTTCCGTGGGAAATGTCGACATCAACTAAATGTTTAGCAAAGAAATTTAAACCCTATAGAGAATTTCCAGATAAACTTTTATTTTAATGAAAAATTCAACTAGTATGTATAACTACTACTAAGCATGTGAAATGAAAAACAGAAGAGTGAAAGCTTAGGCCCAGAACGTTTCGCTACTTTTCTTTTGTAAAGCCCTTTATATTTCCTACTCATAGTAGAGCAGTATAACTTGATGCCAGAATGAAATTACCTAAGGAGCTTCTTACAGCTCGGGTCACCTATGAGCCTATATTCTTCATCGAACTGACAGGTGACGAATTTCGGTTCTAACTCTAAGCCTTTATCAGTAAGGACGTTGAACCCTACTTCTCGAGCCACTTCCACAGCCGTTTTGAAATAACGTTGATAGGTGCTCAGTTTAGCTGCCGGTCCGCATTTAACCTCAATAAAATAATAATACATTCCAGAAGGGTAGTACGCTTCTATGTCGTAACCGTGTTGATCCACTGCTACTATTTTAAAGCCCTTGCTTCTCAAAACACATTCGACGTAACCCTCACAATCGCGTTTAACCTTTAAATAACGCTCACACGGGTCCGGCATCGGAGTACCCCATGCGTGTATGAATTAATGTATTTATCAGACTTATAGGGCTAATCTCTGCATTAGGCCTTGAGTTAGAGCTAGTAGTAATAGATGCGGGTTCTTATTCTATATATCCAATTTTTAATTTCATGTAGTTAATTTCGGAATAATGAGTTTGTGGTCTACGGAAAATACTAATTCGAATAAAAAGCTAATCAAAAATTGAATAACTATGATGTTGGTCAAAGAAATAGGATGACAGCTAACACTACGCCAATCACAGAAATCATCATGCCGACTGCAACTTTTTTCGTTTCCAACTTGTGAGGATTGTTGAAGAAGTCGAAACTAATGCCAGCGTACATGAAACCTAAAATGGCAGTAACGGATATAACGCTTAACGCCACCGCTAAAGAAACGTATAATGGTGCAATCTGGTGAAAAACGTACTTATAAACGAGAAGTCCCAGGGAGCCTAATGCGACCCCTGCGCCATAATATCCTACAATGGCCTTCCTTACCCTCTTTTTTACATCCTCCTTTTTTACCATAGGATAAACAGTAAGGAATCCAAGAAGTACTGCAAACGTAAATGGTATAGTATTAAAAGCTAAATAATAATAGAAATTCGGTTCACTAATAAACATTTTCAACACCACCAACAATTAGTATTTAGTATGTACATAGCCCCCCAGTTAATAGAAGCAGTTAACCTTAATAAACACTACAATAAAATTTCCAAGAATTTAGGAAAATTTTAACTAAATTTTAAATACATGAAACTACTGCCCTACTCTTCTACCTGTTAGATAGCTATAAAACTTGGGAGGGGGTAAGTTACTTACCAGGGGGTAAGTAAAGTGTTATTCGACCCGAGACCGAAGGATAATTTGAAGGACTTATTCGACAGAGAATCGGAAATCTCATTGCTCAAAGGTTCACTGGACTCACCTTTAATTGTTGTAGTTGGACTTAGAAGAACAGGGAAGACCTCATTAATAAAATCAGTTTTAAACGATACTAAGTCAACCTATATTTTTTTAGATATGAGAAGGTTTGAAAATAAAGATTATATTGTATATAAAGATTTCGTTAAATCTCTGGAAAGGGAAATAAACGAGATCACCAGAAAAAATAGGGATCTCCTATCTTATCTTCGCCACGTACAGGGAGTTCAGGTTATGGGGTTTTCAGTGAGTTTCAGTTGGGGAAAGGAAAAAGTCGAGTTATCCGATTTGTTTTCGGAACTGAACGATTGGGTAAGTGAAAAGGGAGAAACTATGCATATTGTAATAGATGAGGCACAGGAGTTAATGAAGCTCAGAGGATACAGTATCTTACCTTCCATCGCTTATGCTTACGACAACTTGAAGAATTTGAGTTTCATAATAACTGGTTCAGAAGTCAGAGTTAGAGATAAATTTCTAAAATTAGAAGACGAAGATTCGCCCCTCTTCGGAAGGACGCATGTAGAAATTAATTTGCTACCCTTTAGCAGGGAGACAGCAATTAGGTTCTTAGAGGAGGGATTCAGAGAACAAGGAATAAATTTCCAAGATTCTGAGAAAATCTTTGATATTCTAGGAGGAAATCCAGGCTGGCTAACTTACTTCGGTTATATCTACATAAAGCACGGGAGAGACGAAGAAAAGGCTGTTTTAGAGACGAAGAGATACGCAAAAAGGTTGCTCTCCAGGGAATTCTGCAACTTCATAAGGGAAGGGAACAGAGACAAGAGGAGGTATTTGAAGGTAATAGAAACTTGCAGGAAAGGGTGTAGCTGGAAGGACATTAAGAACTCTCTCGAAGCTTTGGAAGGGAGAGAGATAAACGACGGAACCGTGGGCGACATAATAAACAACTTATTAGAGTACTCTTTCTTGGTGAAAGAGGATAGAAAATATATCATTACAGATAAGTTATTAGAAGAAATAATTGACGTAAGATGCTAATGCCAGTTTCGGTATAATAATTCTTTGGAAGAGCCTATCCTCCCCGCCATGGAAGTGTCGAGGGTTCTCCTCTCTGTAAGTGATAACTATCATGAATTTCTTCTCGGTAAACTGGGGAGTTTACTGAATTTTTCTAACGAGAGTAGAAAGCCGGGATCCCAGTATAAGCACTTATACTGCTTACTTAACAATTTTTCAAAATTGGATGAGAAGAAACTCTATTAGCACATTGTTTTATTAACCTCTGAGAGAAGTTCATACATATGAGGATTGTTGAGGACGAGTACGGTAATAGGTTTCTAGAGATCGAGAATAAGGAAGATTTTAAGAAATTTAAGGAGGATTTATTAAAGAGGGCTAAGGAAAAGGCTAACGCCCGTAAACCTTCTTATGAGACCCAACCTCCCAAATGAAAACTATGCAATTTTTTGAATCAACGCTGTAAAGTATTCTCATATCCCCAGTTACTTCTATGGAAAACATAGTATTTCCGTATATATCTTTTCCCAACTTCTCCCTAGAGTATTTGAAAGGGTTCTCTTGCATCAACTCCAATTTCTCTAAAATCAGCATGAGTAATTTATCATTGAATTCATCAGTAACGAATTCTATGAATTCCTCATAGCTCTTAGCCTTCTTCAGCTGAAACCTTAACTTCCACTCTCTGCAAACCACGATAAAAGATATAGAGAACTTACTTTAAAAATCTATTTCTATCTCTTTTGGTATATTATCTACCTAGAAATAATAGTTGTAATAATGGTAGTTATGTAGTTGTGTTGCTGCAAACAGCATTAGTACCCCCATGAGAACAGTTACTGTTTAGGTCCTTCAGACAGATGGGTAAACAGAAGAGTTTTACTGCAAAAAGAGGTCGAGAGTGAAAAGAAATGAGAGTTGTAATATTCAAATTAGACGAAGAGCTGCTTAGAAAGTTAGATCTTTATTATACTAACAACCGAAGGAAGAGGAGTTCTGTAATCAGGGAAGCTGTTGAATTCTACTTATCGAATTATAAGAGCATAGAAGAGAAATATTCAGGAAGGTCTGTAACGGAGGAGGTCTAAGATGACAATAAATGAAGTTATACAGCAAAACGAGGAATTGCAGCTCAGATATGCTAGGGCATTAAATATTATAGCAGCTTTAGAGAGAAAAGTAGCAAAACTACAAAAGGAAAATAAGGAGCTCTTAGAGTAAAATAAAAAGCTGAAAAAGTATAATAATATTCTAATGAGGGCATTAGAGATTGCACTGACTATACGAGATAGAGAAAAAAACAAGATCTACATCTGAAGGCGGTTTTACAGAAGATTAAGGAAGATACGGGGGAGATTACTAAGGGGTGAAAGTAGTGGAGATTCAACAACTACTTGTTCCGAAAGTTACAGTATGAAGATGAGAAGAAGAAAATCTCCCTCACGACCGTTTTAATGAAAAAGCTTCAACGAGCTCGCCGTATGCCTCGCGATATTCGGGGTTTCGGCCCCCGCGATCACTTCCCTGATCCCGTCTGGCGAGAGCTCATAGCCCAGTTCCGCTAACGCTCTCCTTAAGTACAATTCGGATTTTTTGTTCATCGCCGGGTTTATTTACGTCGACCCTTGCCATAGTATCGTGTTCTATTATTAGGCAGTGACGCTGTTGCAAGAATGTCCTTCGCCGTTGCAAAATCCCTTATATCTATATAGAGAACGTTTTTCGTTTCCATCAAGGGAAAACTGGTGCCGCGGCCGGGATTTGAACCCGGGTCTCGGGCTCGAAAGGCCCGAATCCTCTCGGCCCGCCTCCGTTGACCGGGCTAGACGACCGCGGCGAGTTAATTGCCTTCCCGGCGGATTTAAAATTTAGACGCTACCGTGTGGCGAAGAGCTGGGAGGCCTTCCTTCGTGAGGGTCGTCAGTCCGCTCTCATCACTCGCTGCTTTCTCAATTCGTTAATTACATTAAGTAGGTCAATTTTTGGCATTTAAAAAATACTTAAAACGGGTATAAATATTTTTAAATCCCCCAACAATATATTAACATTAGCACGGAGGGAAGGCAGATGATAACGCTGGGGGGGGGGGGGGTGTACAAATTGAGCATTGATGTTCAGTACGGCGAGACCGCCATCGAGAGGCCTAGGACGGCGGGGGATGGGAGGAGAGATTTGAGACCCATCATTACGACGCTGAGGCAGATGGGCTACAAAAACGAAATCCTGCTGAACTTGAACATGTTCTCCGATCCGGCCAAGTTCATTCTCCTCGCGGCGCCTCCGGGGACAAGGCAGGTAGCTCTCTTGTATAGCGAACTCCTTGAAGGGAAAGTGAACCAGATAGTCCAGAGGATGACGTCGCTTAGGCCGGACGTAGGCGTCATGAGGTTTGTGGATAACGAGTTGGACCGCGACAGGATACTTGTGGCGTTCAGGACTGGGTAGGCCCACTCTCGTTGGTCTCGTAGACTACCCTCCCCTTCTCCCTGACCTCCCTCACTAGGCCCAACTTAACCAGCTTCTTAACCCTCCTGTAGGCTGTCGTCTTCGGGAGCCCCGTGGCCCTGACTATGTCCGACAGCGTCTTGTTGCCCGCCCTTATCGCCTCGAGCACCTGCTTGTCCCTCTCGTTGAGCTCCGACTCTTCCAACGAGACAGCCTCCTCGTTATCGTCTTCGACCCTCTCGACCTGAACTCCCTCCTCGACCGGAGGGAGCCGTTCAGGTGAGCCCATAACCGGTTCCGCCTTCCTCGTCCTCCTTATCTCCCTCCACAGCTTGTACACCAGGTAAGCTAGGGCTGAGTTCGTGACGATCAGAGCGGCTATGAGGTAAAAGGTACCGGTGGGGCCGTTACCCCCCTGAGCGCTTTGGACTTCTGCCGTGACTAGAGGCGAGGGAGAATAGGCGGCGCTGACCTCGGTTCCGGAGAACGTGAGCACGTAGTAGCCAGAGGAGCTCAGCACGGAAACCGGGCCCGGGTTGGAATAAACTAAGGAGTAGGAGGAGGGCAACACCAGCCTCAGGGTGAAGTTGAAGGGCTCCCTCACTTCTATCTCGTTCCCGGGGAAATAGGCTGAGTACGCTACGGTGGCGTAGGTGGAGTTGCGGAGAATTATAGTGCCGTTCTCCACCGCGTAGGCCGAGCCGGAGACCCTCAAGTCGGTGACGTTCTGCCCGAAGAGCACGAAGGCGTTCACTCCCTTCAACTCCGCGTAGACGGTGCCGTTGTAATACACGGTGATAACGGCGTAGCTCTGGGAGGCGGCGTGAACCGCGGCGAGGAATGAGAGCGTAATCAAGATCAGTAATGCAGTCGCCCCCACCCTAAGCAAGGGCCATCGAGCTCGCCATATGTGTTCTCATCGGAGGAATTAAAGAGTGCGATTTCCGGGTCCGTGGGCCCTCGTTAGCCTTCAGTCCTCCCCGTCGTTGTTTACCTTGACTATCTTAATCAAGTCCTTCAGGTCCTTCGGGTTCACGTGCTTTTTCGACACGAAGGACACAAACACCTGGACCACATAATGTCCCTTGTCCAGGTGGATCAGGGCCACGGGGCTTTGACTGGTGAGCGTTACCGTGGTTCCGTCCGGGAAGTGAATGACAATCACCTCGTCCTGGTACTTCATGTTCGCGATTATTTCGTACGTACCGCCTTTATCTACGTCAAACTCCGCCAAGAACGTGAAGTTGTAAACGTTACTCTCATTAGACCCAGGCTGGGAGGTCGTTGTAGTAAGGGTATTTACCGTCGTGGTCGCAGTCTTAGTGACGTTGCTGTAATTCGACCCTTGGATCACGGTGATCGGGAGAGTAGCGTTCGCGGACTGGCCCAGCGTGACTGGCCTGTTGAGGGCGTTGTAGAGCTCTATCCCCAGGATCACGTTTACCGCCAGGGTTACGATGATCAGGCCGACCAGCAGGTCGGTTCTCACGATGTATAACTTCCTGTTCCAGTCCTTATATGCAACACCTTCACACGGAGAGCCACTCGGACAAGGTTTCGGCCTCGCGATATGAATATCTTAACGTGAATCGAACTCGTTTTCATTGTTATTTCTCTAGAATTTCATCGGTATTCCGGTGTTCCACCGCCGTGCTACAACGGCTTCCTTATATGGACGGAACGCTCAAGACTCATCTGAGGCGGCATGAGCAAAGTCCTAACCGCCTTGGCTGTAGTCCTGGTGGCCACAGCTGCCGGACTAGCCATAAGCGCAACCAACGGAAGCCTGCCGCTTGCTACTATATCCTATAAGGTAATTAGTAACAACCAGAGCAACAACTCCTCCTTCTTGGCCTCCAACGGCTCAGTGGTCGTGATCAAGGCCTCGCAACTGAACCTCGGGAACCTCACCGCGAACCAGAAGGGTAACGCCACGGGTACGGCCGTAATTCTGGTCAACTCGTCGGGCTACTTCGTGTTAGAGCTCAACGACAGCGTGCTTCATGGCGTCTTCTCCCACTTCATGGTGAAGCTAACAATAGGCAACCAGACGGTGACCCTAGCTGAGGGCGGTCACGGCAAGGGTCACGACGAGGCTGTCATCTACCTCAACAAGGGAGAGTACAACGTTACCGTAACCGTCTACTACAGAGTGTCTCCGCACCCCCACAGCGTGACCGTTGAGAACGCCCCGCTCCTGATAATAAAGCCCTACCACGGTCATGACCACGACGACCAGGAGGAGTTCAACAGCTGAGGTCCCCGATCTAAAGCCATATAAGTTATGAAGGAAAGACGTTTTTTGTCCTCCGTTCCCGTTTTCTAAAGCTTCTGTCGGTAAGGAGTTCCACCTTACTGGGAGAGCCGTCCGCAAGGGGAAACGCTTAACGTTAACTGCTCAAAGCTTTCGTAAGGAAGTGGGGAGACGTTGAAGGTCGCGATGCTCACCCCCCTGTTCCTGCCCGTCCGCGGGGGGACCGAGGTCCACGTTTATAACTTGGCGAAGAGGCTGATCGGGCTAGGGGTTCAGGTGGAAGTCCACACCAGTAGGGACACCTACACCGAGAGGGGCGTCCTGCCTCCCGAGGAGGAGATCAACGGGATAAGGGTGGTGAGACACTCCAGGGGTTGGGAGCTGAAGGGGGACTTCGATCTGGCTCACTTCCACAACATGCACAGGATGTTCACCTTGTGGAACGCGAGGACCGTCGCCTTCTTCCTGTCATCGAGCCGAAGGAAGGTGTTCACCCCCCACGACTCCATGATAACCGAGCGCCCTCCTCCGGTCAGGTGGCTACAGAGGCTGATGATAAGTAAGGCTGACAGATGGATTGCGGTCTCAGAATGGGAGAGGAATGAGATGGCCAAAAGGGGGTTCAGGGTGGACAACTCCGTGGTCATTAACAACGGGGTTGAGGACGAGGCCTTCGAGTTGCCCAGGCAGGACCCCGTGATCGAGGGCGATTACCTCCTCTTTTTGGCCAGGATCTCCCCTGAGAAGAACCAGCTCTTCGCCATAGAGTGCCTGAGCCGTTCGGGCCTGAACGTTAAGCTCGTTTTGGCAGGGGAGGTCAGGGATAGGGCGTACTTCGAGAGGATCGCACCGCTACTGAGCGATAAGGTGATCTACTTGGGAAAGGTCGATCAGAGGACCAAGTACTCCCTGATAGACAACGCTCTGGCTTTGGTCCTCACCTCCCTCGTGGAGGCGGAACCAATAGTCGTGAAGGAGGCGTTCGTCAGGGGAACCCCCGCCATAGTCAAGGACACCGCGGGAGGCGCCGTGGAGCTGGTCAAGGACGGCCTTAACGGCTTCGTTGTGAGGGACTGTGAGTCCTTCGAGAGGGCGGTGAGGGAGGTTATGAGGAACAGGGAGGAGCTGTCCAAAAACGCGAGGGCGGGAACCGAGACCTTCAGGTGGGAGTACGTCGCTAAGAGGACTCTGGAGGTCTATAACGAAGTGGTTAAGGGGTCGTAGATCCAGGGCCACTCTTCATCCATCCGCCATGGGTTCGCCACTCATCCCCTCAAGTTACCTTATGGGCTCTAAGCTAAGTTAAACAAAAGAACGGGGAAAAAGCTTGGGGTTACTTCATTGCGGCCATCAGCTTGTTCCTCACGCTCTCGTCTAAGCCCGCGATGGCCTCTTGGGCAATCCTGTTTAACCTGTCCGCCTTCTCCTTGGGAAGCCTGGACAACGCCTTCGACCTGATCTGAAGGACTGTTTTGATCGTAGGGATGTCAAAGGAGCTTATTACCCTCAACATGCTGTCGCACCAGCCCCTGTACTCATCGTCGTTAGCCCTCGTGGCCAGCGCGTCCGCTATCTGGTAGATCACGTTCTCGGCTTCCTCCGGTTTCATCCTTAGGAGCATTGGGAGTATCTGCATAAGAGTTTGGTTCCTCTGGGTGTAGGGCATCCTGGAGATCTGAACCGGGTCCGGGAGGCCAGACATAGCTATCAACGAATTTTCCCTTATCTGGTTAAAAGGCCTGTTTATTTTCGATTTGACAATTCAATTATAAATTTTTCTAATTTACGAAATTAAATTAGCTTTCCTTCTGACCTGATCGTTCATATCAGGAAAGGACGCGTTTTATGAGATTCGGGATTTACAACCTTTTATTCGTCTGTACGAGAATAAGAGCTATGAATAAGGTTCTAGTCGCGATCGGAGTAGCCCTCATATTGGTTGTTATAGCCTACTTCGCCTACGGTTACCTATCTTCCGGCCAGGTAAACGTTTATATCCAGGATCCTGAGGGCAATCAGGCGGCGTCGAACTCCTCCTACGTGAGGATATACCTGACTGTAACCTCGATCATGCTCCACAAGGAGAACGCCACGGGGAACCCGTGGGTGACCATATCCAATGGCACCGAAACGGTTCTCCTCTCTGGGAGCCCCACCTTCCTGGCCTCAGCCAAGATACCCGCAGGGACCTACAACGAGGTGAGGCTAGTGGTGAGCTCCGCTAAGGTAGAGATAGGCGGAGTGAACGTATCCGCCACTCTGCCCAGTGCCGTGCTCAAGATCCCCATCGTCGGTTCCCTTAAGCTGAGCGGCGGTTCCAACGTTAATCTGATTATAGAGCTTCCGGGTGTGCACTACGCCAACGGGGAGATAATAATCAACCCCGCCACGGTAGCTTACGTGCAGAGCTGAAAAACTCCTCAGTTACTTAGCGGGGTCACGGTCACCTCTGTGGACTTGTAGAGTGGAATCCTCGTTTCGGGATCCAGAACGTCACAAACGACGTAATTGACCGAGTCCAGAAAGTTGGGCATGAAGGCGAATCCCCTCTTCAGGCCTTCCATTTTCCTGGCCTTGACCCTAGCCTCTCCGCACTGGCTCCTCACCAGGACCTCCTGGCCCTCCCTTATCCCAAGCTCCCTCATGTCCTCAGGGTTAAGGTAGATCGCCTCCTCTATATCTCCCATATATCTCGAGAGGGAGTCCGTGTTGTAATGCGTCACTACCCTTCCTGTAATGAGGACCAGACCATTGCCCCTCCTATCTATTTCCCTGTACTCGACGGGAACGAAGTGCGCGAAACCGTCCTTCGTCAGGAACTTCTCCGAGTACAACACGAGCTCACCGTTGGGATACCTGCTGTTCTTGGAGTGATCCATCACGTCCGCTAAACCGAGCTTGGAGTAAAGCGGTACTACCTCCTTCATCTCCTCGAAGACCTCCCTAGGATCCCTACCGGTCCTCAATCCGAGCCTCTCGCCCAAGTCCGCGAGGACGAAGAGAGTTTGCCTCGCCTCCCCGGGGGGATCGACGGCCTTGAACCTCCACTTCACCAGCCTATCCAAAGACGTCACCGAACCCTCGCTCTCCGCCCACATAGCTACGGGGAGCACGTAGTGGGCCAACTCGGCGGTCTCCGTCATGTAGGCGTCCAGAACCACCAACAGGTCGAGCTCCCTGAGCCTCCGAATCACCTTCGCCCTGTTGGGCATGCTGTGGGCCACGTTGAAGTTCACGAGTATCATAGCCCTGACGCTGTTATCGTTGAGCAAGGCGTCGGTTACGGTTAGGCCCCTCTCCAGAGGCACCGGAAAGCCCCAAATCCTGGAAAGCCTCTCCGCGTTCTCGGGAGTTAAAGGCCCGTTGGGCAGCTGCCAGGGCTTGAGAAGGTCTCCCGAGCCCTGGACGTTCGACTGGCCCCTGTAAACTATAGGCCCTGCGCCGCTAAAGCCCACGTTCCCGGTGAGGAGCATTAGGTTCAAGTAGGCCCTGACCGCGTCGACTCCCCCTCCCTCGCTTAAGCCCAGACCCCAAGAGAATATCACGCCCTTCTGGGATATCAGCTCGGCGAACTCGATTATCTTACCCTTCGGCACGCCCGTTATCTTCTCGGCCTTCTCGATAGTATACCTGGAGATCACTCTAACGTAATCCTCGAAGCCCTTCGTCCTCTTCATAACGAACTCCTTATCGTAGAGGCCGTTCTGTATCAGGTAGTTCGCCACAGCGTTGTAGAGGTAAACGTCAGTCCCCTGATTCACCTGGAGGAAGAGGGTGGCGTATCTCGCCGTCTTCGTGAAGACGGGGTCTATGACCACTACCTTGGCTCCCCTCTCCTTCGCCTTGAGGAGGTAATCCACCAGGACTGGGTGGCTCTCCGTTAACTGCTCCCCAGCTATTACAATCACCTTAGCGTTGACCATTTCCTCAACCGAGGTTCCCGAGGCCCCTACACCTACCGTCTCCCTAAGCGCGGTGGCTGAAGGCTCGTGACAGACCCTGGCACAGGAGTCCACGTTGTTGCTCCCCAAGAACCTGACCAGTTTTGACATCAGGTAAACCTCCTCCAGGGTGTTCTGACAGCCCCCGTAGATCGCTATGGCTCTACCGCCGTATTTCTCCCGGATCTCCTTGATCTTGTCAGCTATTTCGTTCAAAACTTCGTCCCATGAGACTTCGACGAAAGAGCCTCCAACCCTCTTCAGGGGCCTAGTTAGCCTGCTTGGTAAGTAGAGCGACTTGTGGGCCGAAGCTCCTTTGCCGCAGACTTTGCCCTTGCTTAAAACGTGGTTCTTGTTGGGTATAACCCTAACGACCTTGCCCCCCTCCACGTCGAGGAGTAAACCGCAACCGACCCCACAGTAGGGGCAGATGGACGGAACGAGGGGCATAAGCTCACGTCTCCTGGCTTATTGGTTGTGCTCTTAAAGTATTAATTCAAAACTTTAAGCTTTCAATTACTAAATAATATAACGAATTTCATATACCAGGTCGTTCTGGTTAACGATTAAGTTAATGGACCGCCAAACCTCAAACTTGTAAATGGCTGATTGGTTGTTAATCGCACCTATTACTGGAACTCCCTTCAGGTTGTCGGCACTCCAGTAAAGGTATACCCGATCCTGAACCAGTACCCATTAGCCTGATATAACACCCAAATGACTAACATGTCGTTGCTATTAGTTCCATTGACCACCACAGTTACTGGCGTGTTAACAGGCACGGTGTAAACCGTTAAGTTATCCGCCATTTGATGTCCGCTGAGGTCGTATAACTGATTTATCGCGAGAGTTTTAGCCTGAGAACCGTTGGACAGGTAAACCCAGAACTTAGGGGTAGAGGTGGGGCCGATTATCCCAACGGCGGGTTCGAGGTACTGCGGGGCAGGGAAGACGAATATCGAGACGTTGCCCGAGAGCGAGGGGTTGTACAATTCTATCACCGCGCTCCCCACCCCACTACTATTGACCAGGAGAGGGCCCACGGAGATCGAGGAAGAGGAAGCGATCGATGAAGCCTGCTGTTGAGCTAAAGCGAAGGCCTCCTGGGGGATCAATATGCTAGTCACGAAGGCGAATGTTACGAGGCCGAGTACTAGTGCTGCTATCACAAGTAGGAAGTCCTCTAGGGCAAGCGCACCCACGGTTCGTCTATATATAGTTTGTGTCAATCTTAAAAAATACTTTTTCTTAATGCTGACTTCAAGCCGACAAACGTGGAGATCTCAGTTGTAGCCCTTATGCCTAGCAGCGTCACGGTAGCACTGGCTTGCCTAATCTGTTTCCCCATACAATTACTTGAAGGCGGCTAGGGCGTAAAGGCTTCCCTAAATAAGCTCCCTTATCCGAGAACACAACTCGAGTTCTTTATAGTAGTGAACTTCTCTTCCTACTAACCTGAAGCTCCTTATTTCCACCTCTACGCCCTCCCTTAGGGCCCTCAGGAAGGCCTCGGAGAACCTCCTGTCCGTCTCGAAGTTCGGTGAGAAACAGTAAGCGTCCGGCCTCATGACTAGGATAAGCACCTTCGCCCGGTAACCCCTCATAACTAACCTCGTTAATTCATCAACGTGTTTCCTTCCCCTCTCTGTCGGTGCGTCGGGGAACAGCGCAATGCCCTCTTTAACTAAGGTGCATCCCTTTACTTCAACGAAGGTGTCACCGTACCTGAAGTCTATCCTGCTGTTCCCGACCTTCACCTCGGCCTCCACGTCCTCCGGCAGGAAATTCCTCGCTATTGAAGCGTGTATACTCGAGTCCGTTATGGCCCAGTCGGAGCCCGTCCAGGCGGCTGTGACCTGGCAGTCAGTTCTTCTTTTACCTTCAGCCTTCCTGACCAGGATCCTATTACCTGGGAATATGAGTTCGGGGAGCCTCCCAGGGTCGTGGAGGTGACATCTCCTCCCGGACTCGGTGATTATTAGGAACCTGTTGGGCCTCTCCCTAACCCTCTCCTCCCAGAGCTCGGGGAACTCGTAGACCTTCAAGGCGCTTATCCCCTAAAGCTACTCTATCACCCTGACCGCGGCGTTCCTCAGCTTCATGGCCTGTTCCACGGCTTGAACCGCCTCCTCCCGGCCTTTGGCCTCGAAATAGGGTATCTTGGCCGAGCTGAAGAGCCCGCTGAGGTCGAACCTCTCGAGCTTAGCGGTTTGGGGCTCGTAACCGTAGAACCTCTCGAACTCCCTGGCGACGCTCCCCCACTTGGCGTCGTCGAAGATTATCAACAGGTTCTCGCTCTTCCTAGCGACGTAAATCACCGACTCCGGGGAGGACAGGTAGAAGGACCCGTCCCCCGTAACGGCTGCCGCCTTCTTGCCTGTAGAGAGGTAGTAGCCTATTGAGGCTCCCCAGGCCCAGCCCAGGTGGTCAGCCCCCAGGTCGCCGAAATAGGTCCCGAACTCACCCTTCGTCACGCACCTCCTGTCCAGCTGATACTCGTTGAACACGGTTAGCCCCGAGGAGCTCAGGACCTTAGCTACCTCGCACCTTACGCTCCTGTTACTCTCCCTGAACCTCTCCAGCTCCTCCCTCTTCGCTTCGGCCCAGGCCTTATCCTGTTCCTTGAGCTTCAGCCTCGCCAGGAACTCCTCGGGGACGGACTGCACGCAGAGGTCGCAGTCGAAGTCGTGGTTCTCTATCAGGAAATAAAGCGGGTCCGGGTCGACCCAGACCTTCACTCCTTCCCTTCCTTCTCCCACCCAAGGGGCCTCGTGCTCGACTATCACGTAACCCTCCGCGTCCTTCACGCTCAAGGCGGAGAGCCTGCCGTCGCCCGGGTAGTTAACCCTCTCCCCCACGGGGTTCTCCACGGGGGTGCCGAAGGTTTCGGCGAAAGCTCTCAACGCCTCGTAAGCCTCCCTCCTCCTCCCCGCCCTGTAGGTTATTACGGCCACCCTGGAGAGCCTCGAGAGGATCTCGTTAGCCCTATCAATCGCCTTACTCGAGGCCCCCGGGTAATAGGGGGACTTCCTGGAGTCGTCCTCTATCTGCATAGCCAAGAGGTCCCTCCTGAAGGTCACGATTACAGGGCCCTGAGGCTCACTCAGGGCGATAGCTAACGCCCTCTCGAGTTTGGCGAGGGGCTTGTCGTCGTCCAACCTCACAGTCTTCTTGGCGGGGACCTCGGGGATCTTAACGTCCGCAGCGTAGTGGACCCTCAAGGTCCTCGAGAAGTCGCCCGATGTCCTCGGCTGTTCCCCGGCCAAGACCAGAAGGGGGATCCTGGAAGTCAAAGCGTTGAGCAGGACTCCGGAAGCGTTCAGGAGCCCCGGGACGTTGTGGACTAAAACTGCTCCCAGCTTTCCACCTAAGGACTCCCCCATGGCCATGGAAGCCGCGACCAACTCATGGGGCACAGTGACTAGGGAGACCCCCTGTGAGGTCTCGAACTCCTTCATCAGCGTGACGTGATCCGTACCCAACACCGCGTAGACTCTCTCAACTCCCCACCTCCTGAGCTTCTCCAGAATCGCGTTGGCGAGCGATCGGGCCATTACTGCCTCAGAGTTAGGCTAGTGCTTTAAAAGCGGGGCATGGGGAAAGTTTAAAAAGTATAAGCTAATTTAAACCCGATGTCCAAAGTCCTAGAAAGGGAGGACAGACAGGCGAAGTTCCTGAGCGAGCTCCAGGCCTTAGTTAAAGAGATAGAGAACTCGGCCGAGGACCTGAAGGTAGTCGCCTTCATGGAGTACACCGCGCCTCCGGAGACGGTCAAGCCGAAGGTCATCAGGTTCTCGAAAGTACTAGAGCTCCTGAGGAAGTTAGCCGAGAGAAACGACGTTCAGGAAGGGGTATCGAAGGTCATGTTCTACTCCCCTACCACGGGGAGGAGCAGGGGACTTACGCCCTCGATGATGGCGGGCTTCCAGTACATAAAGCCCGGAGTCGCCACCAAGCCCCACTCGCACAACATGGCCTCCATTTACTTGGTGGTCAAGGGTAAGGGCTACTCGATAATTGACGGCAAGAGGTACGACTGGGAGCAGGGTGACGTCTTCGTTGTACCCGCGAACGCCGTTCACAGCCACGTAAACACGGGCGAGGAGGAGGCCATACTATTCGACGTCACCGACTCTGGGCTATTGGAGAACCTGGGCATACTCGAGTTCAAGGAGGATTGAAACTAGAGAATGGGCCTCCTCGACATCCCCTCGTGACTCATTCCCTCGTTTTTGAACCTCTCCTCCAGAAAGACGTTGCCCCTCTCGTGATAACCCCTCTCTTCCCAGAACCCGTCCACGTAATCCTTCCTGAACTCTATTTCGGTCAACCACTTCGCGCTCTTCCAGGCGTACAGGTGGGGAATAATGGGCCTGGCCGGAAACCCTTCCTTGAGCTCGAGCCTTCTTCCGTTTATCCTCAGGGCGATTATGGAGTCCTCGTGTAGGGCGTCCTCAATGGGGACTACTGAACCGTATCCGTCCAGCGACTTGAAGAGAACCCACTTAGCTTCCTTACTGACTCCCGCCAGCTCAGCCAGCCTCCTTATTTTGACCCCCTCCCACTCCACGTCCTTAACGCTCCACCCGGTGACGCAGTGGAAGTCCCTAACGTAACGCGTGTCTACCATCCTCTCCAGCTCCTCGTAAGCGAACTCCGAAGGCCTCTCGACGAGACCGGACACTCTCAGCCTCCAGGAGCTAATGTCGACCCTCGGGACGCCCAAGGCCGCGTAATATATGAACTTCTTCACGTAGTGCTGGTTGGGGGCATCCACAGGAGTTCGCGGGAAAGCCCATCTAATAAGCGGGAGTTTAATCTTCTGAAAATAAGGGAAAAGACACAGGAAGGGATTAATTCCGGCTCGTCTTGCCTAAGTAGTCTTCATGAAAGCGACTCTCTTCAGCTTCCTACCCAACGTCTTCCCCATCCGAATCAAGGAGAGCGGCAAGGCTGAGGCCGACTACGAGCTGAAGTGGAGGAACTTCATCGTTACGGGCGTAGGCTCTGAGGAGATAGAGCTCAGGGCGAGGCTCCCGGCGACCGTTGAGGCTGAGGCTTTGGCTAGACAGGGGTACGAGGTGAGGAAGGTGCTTCTGGTTCCAATCACGTTGTCGGTCTACCTCAGCGATCCCCCTGACGACATTAACCACCTCAGGAGGGACGTGATCTCCCTGATCAAGGTACACCTGGAGGAGAAGTTCGACGAGGTTTACGTGCTCCCTGCCTCGGGACACTTCAGACTGACCGTGAGCGGACTCCCTATCGTCATTACGGCACCGTTGGGCGACCTAAGGTTCGAGGCCTTCTACGCCCTGAGATCCGAGTTTCTTTCATCGAAGCCCGACCTAGCGGTTTTCGACGTGACCTTCCTGAGCGGGCAGGTCTCAACCACTCTTTTGGAGGCCTTTGACTTCGCGCTCGCGGACTACTCCTTCCTGGCGGAGAGGGAGGTACGCTCCTACACTTTCTCCGCCGAGAGCTTTGACGAGTTCACAGCAGCCGTGAGGGTCCAAAGAGCCTCGACCGTCACCGTAAGCCCTCAAACCGTGAGGACCAAGCTGGAAAAGGTCGAGAACATCGGCAGGATAAGGAACAACCCCATAGAGACTAAGGGGAGGAGCTTCTTCGGCGAGCTCACGGCGTCGTTCGACGCTTGCTCCCCCCTCTACTTCCTACAAAGGCTCAGCGAGGAGGACCTCTCGGGGCTCTACAGTCCGGAGGAGATTGAGTCTATGGTCTGGGACCAAGCCAGGGTGGAGAAGAGGGCCGAGTTTAGGGTGGAGTTCGAGACCTCCCTAACCAGGGAGGCCGTTAAGTACGTCCTTTGGAGGGACGTGGCGAAGAAGCTGAGGGACTCTGTCGGGAATCCGCCGTTCACCCTGGACAAGATCGAGGGTCTCAACGCTTTCTTCCCTAAGGCATGCTTGGACAACTTCGCGAACTCGATCAAGCGACCCCTCGAGCTCCTCAAGGGGTGGAGCACCGACAGGGACGAGTTCAGCCTAGCCGAGCTGGACGACTTACTCAATTCTCCCCTGGCGGATCACATAAGCTCTTTGAAAGAAGGGAAGTTGATAGTCCCGGAGAGGAAGAGGAGGTGTCACGATCCGGAGTGGAGACCATTCGGCCTAGTAGAGGAAGCAATCAGGGTGACTAAAGACGGCAAAGTAACGTATTTCGACGAGTGCTGGAAGGGGATTGTCAAGGCCTTCAGGGAGGTAGCGGGTCTCTAGGAGGAACGCCTTCACTTTATCTAACCTCCTTTCATCCTCGAGCCCCTTGAAGGCTAGCCTTCCATGTTCGGGTTTTTAGAGAGGAAAGCCTGAGGGCGGTTCGTTTTTTAAATCACAGTGTTCAAAGAACCGAACGTAGGGATGAACCTGGGCTTCTTAAGGACGCTCCTGAGGAGGAAGGCAACCGACGAAAGGGTAGCCGAGGCCTTCAGGAACGAGATCGCCAAAAGGAGCTGAGCCCTTAGGGAGCGAAGGGCGAATGGGAGGGGCTCTAATCTCATACTTGCTGCTCGTGGAGTGCAGGGAACCGGTTAGGGTAAGGGTCAGGTCAAAGGAGTTCGAGGTTCCCCAGGGCGAGTTGGTCTACGTCGGCTCGTGTAGGGTTAATTGCGACAAGAGGGTTTCCAGGCACTTCTCGAAGGACAAAAGGAGCTTCTGGCACATCGACTACCTGTTGAATCATTGTGAGGCCCTCTCCGCCCTCCTCACCCCTCTCGAGGAAGCGGAACTGGCCAAGGCCTTTGAGGGCTGTGAATACGTGGCTAGTTTCGGTAACAGCGACGATCCGCTAAACCCCTCACACCTGTTCGTCTGCGACTTTAAGGAAGCCGTAATCAGGGCGCTGAGGGTTACACGTAATTACAAGTCGAAGGGATGAGCTCGTTAAGCCAGCTGGAAGGCCCTCAGGAAGTTGCTCGCCACCGTTTTCCTTAACTCCTCCACGTCCATTCCCTTAACGTTAGCCAGGTACTCTAGGGTCTCGGGTATCATGTCAGGTTTGAGGAAGACGCCCCTGTACTCGTAGCCGCCGTCGCTCTCCGTGAGCAGGATCGAGGGGTCAGCCCTACTCACTGCAAGGCCGTGCTTCCTCTGAACCTTAACGAAGGGGTTCACAGTGATGAAGTAGCCTGCTCCCTCTATGTCCTTAAGCAGCTCAGGTGGACCGCTGTACCAGTGGAAGATCGCCCTCCTAACGTTCAGCTTCACCATCAGGTCGAGGGCTTCCCTCCAGGCGTCCAGGGCGTGGACGTTAAAGGTCTTGTCCGGATAGGCCTCAGCGAAAGCCCTGAGCACCTCCGCTTGCCTCTCCTTACTTGCCTTAGAGAACCTGAAGTCCAGGCCTATCTCGCCTACGAAGTCGGCCTCCTTCGCGAGCTCCAAGACCCTGGCGTAATCCTCCTCGTGGACCTCCCAGGGGTGGACTGCGACGCCGACGAGAACCCTCTCCGACTTGAGGCTGAGGTTCCTGCGTGCGGAAGCGTAATCCGTGGAGACGCAGGCTATGACGAAGCCCTGGTAGTTCAGGTTAGGCAGACCGTCACAGTGACAGTGAGCGTCGAAGTACCTCACGCCCTCTAGGGAGAGCCTCCTGAAGGTTATGGACGACATGATCCAGCGTGGCTTAATTTTAGTTTACGAGGATAAATTCTAAGGCCTTAACGAGGAAAGGGAAAGGCGATTTAAGCGCTCAACTCGGCTCCCTGAGCCTTCGTCTGACCCTTCGCCTCGCTCACAAGTCCTAGGGCGTTCAAGAGCTTAGCTAGAACCACCTCAGAATCACCCTTAGAGACCCTTATCAGCTCGTGGGTCTCAAGGTAAACCGTGATCACTCCCTCAACCTTCAGGGGGTAATTGGTTATGAGGAACCTCCCCTTCACGGGCCTCTTCACCTTCTCGTGTTCGATTTCGAGGATCCTGGCCAGGGCCTCGACGTCGGGATCCAGCGACGGGAGTCCCGCGAATATTCTGACGTCCCCCACGTACGCCCCTTCCTCGGTCAGGAAGAACAGGTCTACTATCACGCTCTTGCCGTCGCCCGTCTCCGTCCTCTTCCCCCTCTGGTGGACGTAAGTTACACCCTCAACCTTGGCCAGCCCGCTCCTTAGCGTAGACTCGACGGTCTTAATCAGGTTGCCCACGTCCTTGAATATGTTGTTCTCTATCAGCCTCCTCCTAATACACTCGTTGTCGCCACATTCCTTCTTCGCGTTCTCCAGCTCCATCCTCGCGTAGTTCAGGAGCTGATGCACCGTCACGATCTCCTTCCCCTTCAAGAGCGGTATTACCAAATCCGTCAGCTCGGCCGAGAAGTCGGGGCAGTAGGAATCGAGTATTTCCCTAATGTCCTCTTCCGTCAGTATGTAATCGAGGGAGACCCTGGACTCCTCTATCCTTCTCCTGATTGCCAAGTCGGTGACCTTGCTGTAAGCCTCGGTCGGCATTGAGAACACTAATGGGACGCCAACGCCGCTGTTAACGAACCTTAGTATCTCCTGCGAGTGCGTCTCCCTGACCTCGTCCACGAGGAGAACGGGCTTCCCGAAGACCGCGGAGTAGTCCTTCAGGGCCCTCAGCATCCCGTCGAAGTCCCTGGTGTACTTGTTACAGTAAAGCCTCAGCCTGGGGTCGTCGTACTTGTCGCAAACCCTCAGCAGGTGATCCTCGAACCTCCTGCCCAAGAGCCTGCTGAGGAGGCCGAAGCCGAACTTACGCCTCTCAGGTAGCAACATTTCGAGGATCTCCTTACTCCTCGCCTTCGGGTCGAACTTGTCCCAGAACTCGTCCGCCAGCCTCTCCTTGTTCGCCATGTCCATGAAGACGTGGTTCTGAACCCGAGACGCCAGAACCCGAAGCAGGGTGGTCTTGCCCGTACCGGGCTGCCCAACTACGGCCACGACCTCCCCCTTGTTGATAGCTTCAGTCAGCTCCTGTAGCACCTTCCTGTAGGAGGGCCCAGCGAACTTCAGGGACCCTGTCCAACTGGATACGGAGACCCGCGGGAACTCGCAGGGCATCACTTCCTCACCTTCACTATCCCGTAGATCGCCCCCTTCCTGACGAAGCCCTCCTCTCCGCCCGCTATGAGGTAGTAGGCCTCCTCTACGTGACTCCTCAACGCCCTGTAGAACACCTCCTGGCTCAGGCCCAATTCGAGCCTTATCGTCTTCAATTGGGCGTAACCTGCGTCGTCAGCGACTTTCGCGTAGACCTCGTCGAACTGCCTCGCCAACTCCTTCGGGTCTGGGAAGTAGTACCTGAAGACCTCGCTGAACCTCCTTATCTCCTCCGAGACCTCCTTGTTCCCGTAGGCTGGAGCGTAATACTTCCTACCTTTCTTCTCCAATGCCCCCAGGCTCCTTAGAGCTTCTAGCACCCTCCTCGCCTGTTCCTCCTCAACTCCGGCAAGCTCCGCTACTTCCGACGCCGTGAAGCTGTTGGCCTTGATGGGAACGTCAGCGGTCACGGACATCGTAAATATAGCCTTACGACCTAAACCGCTTATAAGGGAAAGGGGTCGAGAGGCCGAACAGAGTAAAACATTTAACCATGTAAAACATGTTTTACATGATGTCCAGCAATCAAAACGACGGAGGGGAAGAGGAGAAGAAGACGGTCACGATAAGGGGGATAGACAAGAAGCTTTACGAGATGGCCACGGAGACCGCCAGGAAGACCGGGAAGACCGTGGGGGAGGTCGTGAACGAGTCCCTCAGGCTGTTCTTTACTGCCACAGGGAAGATAACGGAGCTGGCCGACGAGGCTGCCGCGAGGATAGCTGGGCTCAAGGAGAGCTTCGAGTCTGGCCTCAAGGAGTCCAAGGGAGAAGTCCAGGTAATCTCCAACGTGGACGAGCTCGCCATAAGTAGGGCCGAAGTGGAGTCCCTGGGGAAGAAAGTCTCCTTTCAGAACATAAAGAGGCTGGTGCTGGAGGACCTGACCGAGGACGACGTTGAGAGGCATATTCACTCCATTATCAACGTCGACGAACTGGTGGTGCCCAAGGGGGTCAACAAGCTCAAGGTCTTAGCTAAGTGCAAGCTGGTGAGGAAGATAACCACCCTGGGCTGACAGCCCTCCACCTTATCCCTTCTTTTTTCAGCTCCCAGATCTCGGAAAGCAAACATTAAAAGGAGTGTCCCATTGAGTTATCTCGCCGGGGTAGCTCAGTCGGCAGAGCGTCCGGCTGTTAACCGGATGGTCGGAGGTTCGAGTCCTCCCCCCGGCGCCATTTCGAGGTCACAGACGGTTCTCGTGAACCCTCGCCCTCACCTTCACTTTGCCTCCCTCCTTCCAAGCCTCGTACTCCACCACGACCCTACCGCACTCCTTTATCACGCTCGCCCTGTCTTCTCCGAAGAGCCTCATCTCCCGCGTTCTACAATCCGCCAGGTCCCTCGTGAGGGTGGAGTCCGCCTCCTCCAGGCTATCGGCGTAGAACTCCAGCTCAAGGGCTCCCGTTGTCAGTCGGATGGTGGCGGATCGGACGGTCGAGAAATAGGCGAAATAAACGGACAGTGAGATGCCCAGGGCTGAGATAAACAAGAGCAAAGGGTAGTGCCCTATCAACGGTATCCTTAGGACGAACGTGTCCACCGCTATGTAAACCGCGGAGGCTGAGAGCGAGCCGAAAAGGGACGTGAGTACCGAACCCCTCACGCTTCTCTCCAATGTCGATGAGTAGAGACCCGTTATAACCCCGTTGAGGACGGGGATCCACCAGACCGCCAAGGCAACAGAGAGGGCCTTAAGCGCCTTCCTCAACCCTTCGGCATGTGCCGTTTTTGTCCTAATAACATATAGCGTTCTTCGAGCGGAGGCGCGTCGCTCCCCTATTCAACTTTGGGGAGCGGACAGCCGTAATACTCGTGGATTAGCCTGTCCATGCTCGCGAACTCCCTGAAGGTCTGGAGCGCGTTCCAGGCGATCTCCCAGTACTCCCCGCTGTTGAACGAGTCCAGGGCCTCCCTGAGCTTGTCCTTCAGATGAACGTACTCGTGGTCCACGTGCGTTGGGTCAACGATCTCGAACCTGTTCTCCCCGAAGAGCCAACCGTTGTAGCCGTCCCTGATCACCTCAGGGACAGCTCCGTCCATCGAGGCCACCGAGGGAACCCCGTTGATTCCCGCCTTCATGAAGCTCGTACCTGAGGCCTCCCAGCCCGAGAAGGGAATGAATAGCCAAACGTGCGAGGCCCAGATGACCTTCCTCTCGGTTTCAACCGTCGGATTGAGCACCAAATTAGCTTTCCCCTCGTCCGAGAGCCTCTTGAACTCCTTCAACAAACTCACGCCGAAGCCCTCAGTGGGGTGAGGCCTTCCCCCGAGCACGAACTCCGCGTCGCCCCTGAACTCCTCCGCCAGCTTCGCGGCGAAGTCGGGCCTCTTGTAACGCGTGACCCGCCTGACCCAACTCACCACAGGCCCTTTGGGTTGCCTTCCGAACAGAGCCCTGAAGCTGGACTCGCTTATCTCCTTCCTGGCCTGTACGAACTCCCCCCTCGTCTTAACGTCCTTAAGCTTCTCGTGCTGCCATCTGGGAATCTCGACAGCGTTGGTTACGGCCCTTATTTTGTGCGAGTGATGTGGGAAGGTGGTGAGCACGAAGTTGAGCATCTTCTTGCTGACCACTACTCCCTCCTGAGAGGCCGAGAGCGCGAGCTCCGTCATCACGACCGGGTCGAAGGGGAACTGGTAGCCGAACTCCTCCTCGAAGAACCTCAGGGGGAAGGAGGGGTGTCCCCAGGGAGCAGGGGTGTGAATAACGATCCTGTACCTCGGGAAATTTCTTAAGAGAACCATGAATGCCGGGTAGGACTCCTGTAGGTCTATCCACTCGACCCTATCCCAACCCACGAAGTCCTCAATGTACTTCAGGGCCGCCTTGGCCAGGATGAGGTACTTGTAGAACTTATCTTCCTCCGAGTATTCGATGTAAAGCCTTTCCGTGGCCTTGACCGCCCACTCAGGGGAGACGGTCTTCACGAACACCGCCTTCGCCTTACCCAACTTGTACTCGAGGAAGTTCACCTCCACCCTCCCCTTCTTCGTCTCTATCAGGGCGGAGCCCACGTCCTGGAGCTTTCTCTCTAATTCGCTCGTGTCCTCCTCCAGGGGGAGTAGGTTGCCGTCCTTAAACTCGTACCTGACGTATCCCTTAGGGTAGAAGGGGGTGATCACGGTATACTCGAGGCCGAGCCTGGCCGCGGCGTAGAACTTGTCTCCCTCCAGGACTCCTAGGCCGCCGGCGAAGGGGGTGCCGAAATCCAAGGCGAGCTCCGCCGTTACGCTGATTATCACGCCCGTACTTTGGAGGGTCTAACTTTAATTTCTACCCAGACGAGTGTTAATCTGAACCCGAGGGGTAGACATCGCTACCCCTGTACATCACGACGCCTACAGCAACGGAGGTATTACGGGAGGAAGGGAGTTGGCAAAGGTGCTCTTTCGGAAGGAAAGGGACAGGGCAGTGATATACACGAGGCTATATCAAGCGGCGTTCAAGGGAAACAGAGTGAAGGGTAGGATAGAGGACTCAGGGCTGAAGGTCCTCTTCGTGGGGAAGGTCGATAAGCTCCCGGAGACCCCTGAGGAGGCCCACAACGCGATAGCTTCGCTCTTCAACGAGCGCCCCACCAGGGTTAAGCTCGGCGCCGTAGTCCTGGCGGAGAACTCGAAGGTTAAGGTGAAGGCGTGGGGAATTAGAATAAACGACGTCAACAGCCTCTTCGACAGGCTCTCGACCCTGAAGTTCGTCCCTGTGGACATCAAGGACCTCTCAGACGTCTACGGCATGAGGATAGGGGAGATCAAGAAGGCCGTGAAGTCGGTCGAACAGTACGACCTGGGCTCGCTTGCGACTAAGGACAGGGCAAGGAGGTATAAGGTCGAGGTCAAGAGGGCCAAGGTGGGGGACTTCGTAGTCAGACTAGTCCTCAAGGGGAGGCTCCCTAGACTGGTTCTGAGCGTGGGAGGGGTGAAGCTCTACGAGGGTCAAGTAAGCGCTCAAGCGGTGGACCAGTACTTCAAGATGGGCGGAAAGGAGCTAGTTGAGGAGGCCCTTTACCACCTCGAGGGGTTAGTGAACCTGCTCGGCAAGGCCGGAAACGCGATGCTGATCCCTGGCGTGGTCGAGGCCAAGGTCAAGGACGGGAAGGTGATAATAAGGACGGCCAGCGAGATGGCTGTCCTCCCGTGGGGAGGTTACGGCTCGCTTGTGGAGTTCGTCGCGAATCTGAGGAAGCTCATCAGCGGGGGACCGTAAGTTAATTAAGATCGGCTTGCTCGGTATTTCCTCTATCTTGACCCTTTCCGATTAGATCCTCTAAGGCCCTCGTCCTGTAGTTCCGCGACTGTCTTTCTCGGACACGTAAAGTCCCCAGGCACAGTACGTTTTTGTTAGTCCTCGCTGAAGGCGTAACGCTTCCTGAACTCATCTAAGTAAAAGTCATAAACGAATGTCGAATTACGTCACAGAGCGAGCCCGGGTCGCTCCTTATAGTCGTTATACCCTTCGAGGGCCCTTTCCGTCGCGCTTAAAATCGGTGGACCTCGAGTGTTAGTCGGTGAATCAGGAGAGCCTGGTGAAGCTCGTAGCACTTACAGCCGGAGCGCTCGTTTTCGTAGCGCTAGGCTACCCTTACCTGAACGCCTCGTTCGTCTGGCACTCAATCGACCAGCCGATGAGAGAGATATCGGAGCTTCAGAACTTACAATACACGGCCTCCGTTATTCCCAGCAACATGTCGATAGTGATGCATGTCTATAACCCTACCGACTTCCCGATAGTGGTGTTGAACGTCACCGCTCCGGGGGCGAAGTCGCTCGAGCCCGTAACGATAATGCCGGAGAGCAACGGAACGGTAGTGGCGAAGATCTACGATTATCAGGAGCTGTATTATGCGTACGTGAACAACGACTTCTACATGAGCGTAACTTTGAGGTTCCTTAACACGACCTTGATTGTGAGGGGAAGCTGATGGTCTGGAGAACGTTACTCTCAGTCTACTACTTGGCCGGTATCTTCGTGACCTTAGTTCCCCTGTATTGGTGGCAGGTAAACGTAGGAGGAATCCTAATCGTGGAGGACTCCCCGTTCCAGATATCGTTGCAGTTCCTGGGGGCACCGCTGGAGATAACGAACTTGGTGAACGCAGCCCTCACAGCCTTCAGGGTTTACCTCCTGATAATCCTCGCTTACGGCCTTTACTCCACGATAAAGGGTAGGAGGTTCCTCAACTCCACCCTCTTCGCCGTGACCGTGCTCTACATGATTGAGCCAGCCCTCTTCTTCGTTATTGTTGAAGTCCTGAAGGCTTTGGGGCAGCTACCCGCCGGTTACGAGCCGATATTCATAGGGACCACCAGCTTTGTAGTGACGCAACCCGACGCCGTCGCGGTTTTGACAGTGACCTTCGAGCCCACGGAATTCTACTGGGTGGCCCTCGCCGTGGCAGTGCTTTACCCAATAGCTAGGCTGAGCCTTCGGTTAAACGAGAGGAGAGAAAAGGGGACGACTAAGACCTGAAAACACACAGACTTCACGTGTAGGCGACGGGCAGGGCCTTCTCACAGGCCTCCTTGACCCCACCCCTGCAGGCCGAGTTAAGAACGCTCCTGGCGAGGTCTCTCTCACCGATCAGCTCCAGGGCGTCTACGAGGGCCTTAACGGTCTCGTAATTACTCGAGGAGGCCGCCTCTATGATCTTGTTACCCCTCCCCTGGGCTATCACCGTCTTGACTATGGGGGCCAGAACCTTCACGTCTACCTTACCTGCCAGGCACGTGGCGAGCTTGTTCAGGTTCATGCAGTTCCTCAAGTCGAACCTGTTCCCGAACTCTAGGTGGAACTGAACCAGAGTCTCGCAGTCGGCCACGTCTACGACGTTGCAGCCGAACCAGTTCACGTCGGCGTCCGGGGGTATCTCCCTGAGGACCCTCCTGAGCTCCTCGAACGCCTCCTCCCTTTTCTTGAGAAAGAGGGACTCCTTAACGTGGAGGAGGGACTTGTACTGGTCCAAAGATAGGGTCATCGCCAGGAAATGATATCTCCTTCAGGGGTATTATATCCTAATCTAAGTCCCTGAAGAGTACCCCCCAACCGGCCCTTAAAGCTCGGCCAATCCCTCGAGCCTGTTTAAGCCAGAAATGTAGCCGAAACCCTTCTCCCTCCCTAAGGCCAAGTCGCTAGCCATTTTGCCCATGGCGGGGGCGAAGCTCCACCCTAGCCTGCAGGCCCCCGTGGCTACTACAAGCCCCTTAAACTTGCCCACTAAGGGGAATCCGTCGTGGGTGCAAGGCCTCCAGCCCTCCAGACCGTCGATTACCCTGACCACCTCTACGGCCCTTGAGGCCAGCTTGAAGACCCTCTCACCTTCACTGATCCCCCGGCTGAAGTCGGCCTCAAACCCGGCGGTGAGCTTCACGTAACCGGAGTTCTTGACTATCGCTAAGCCGTAGTCGTTCAGCACCACGCTCACGGGGAGCTTAACCCTTTCGTTACCGATAACCCTGAAGCCGTAGCCTTTGAAGGAGGTTATCGGTAAGCCTAAGGATCTAACGTTCACACCGCTCGCCACTACCACCTCGTCGAACTCTCCCTTCAGGGAAAGGTGGTCCATCACTTCCTTCTTAGCGACGGTGACCCCGTTCAGCTCCCTCCTCATCCTCTCGACGAACGCCTCGGTAGAGACCTTGGCTAGCTCGGGGAAGTAAACGGCCCTCCCCAAGCCCTTTATTTCTGCCTCCTCGCACTTCGGCCTTAAGGGGCTGTTGAGGCAGTCCCTGAGGTTGTCCTCGAAGTCCCTCTCGTTCAGGGAGACCTCGTAAAGGCCCGACTCGTCGTAGTCGAAGTCGTTCCTCTCCTCAGCTAACCTCCTGTACTCCTTAAGGGAGAACTCGGCCATCCACTTGGCCCTCTCCCAGGCCTCCTGCGGAGGGTTCCTGTTCAAGGTCCTGAGCAGGGCCTTCAACCAGAGGGGATCTACCTGCCTTACCCTAGTTATCCCCCTGGCCATGTACCTCAGCATCTTCGCGATCATGTCCAGGCTGTTTATCCTGTCGAACCTGTAGGGCTCGATGAGCCCAGCGGCGTGAATCGACCCCCTGCCCAAGTACTCCCTCTCGAATATCGTTACCTCAGCCCCGTCCCTCTTCAAGTAGTACGCCGCGAACAGGCCGACTATTCCTCCGCCGACAACTGCGACCCTCAATCGCGAACAGCCTTCAATTACTAAGAGCCCTATAATTTTACCTTGTTTCAGGCGGCGAGTCGTTCAGTAAGGAACTTTTAGAGAAAGTTAAAGGAATCCCAGGACCTTGGCTGCCCTTTTGGCCCTCTTACTCACGCTGCTCTCGAACCGCGTCAGCTCCAGGAGGTAGTCCTTAAGCTCCCTCAACTCCTCCGGGCTTATGAAGCCCAGATCGGCCAGCTCCTTGGCCCTCTCCCAGGCCAATATCCTGACGTTGGCCTTCCTCGCCCTCAAGAAATCCTTGTACCTCTCCCTGTCCTCAGCGGTGAACACTCCGTCCTTCACTAGATCCACGAACAGCCTCCACGACTTCTTCCTTACGGTAGCCCACCTGCTCTTCAGGAGCCTCCAGTAGGATATCCTGACCTCCCTGAGAGTGTCGAACGATATGATCCCCAAGCTGAGCAGGTTCCTGTAGTTCTTCCACGCGGACCACTTTATGGTGTCCTTATTGGCGGTTAGGGACCTCTCTATCCCCTCAACTCCGAGGCTCTTCATCAACTCTAAGTTACTCCAAGCGTCGTCCCTGACCCCCTGAAGCCTGTGCCATAGCAGGGACCTCAGGTAGCCCCTGTGGGGTAGCAGATACCGGACGTTCCCCGTATCGACCAGGAACTTTACGTCATCCCAGGCCCTCGCTCGTGCCTCAGGGTCAGGGGAGGCCAAGCTTTCGAGAACCTTGGGCAGGTTCCTGATTATCGTCCTTATTTTGCTTAGCTCAGCCACCCGATGCCACCTGGAACAGGTTGAGCTCCCCTTCAGTCAGCACCTCGTCCTCCAGCAGGGGCCTGGAGTCTTTAGTCACGACTACCCCGGTCGTGGGGTATCCCAACCTCTTAATCAGGTCCCTCACCCTGGAGCCCTCCGGCATCTCGAGCTCTAAGGTCCTTCCTTGCCTGACCAAGTTGACCTTGACCTTAATCATTATTCAAACGTCTGATCCCCTCAGTCCTATTAATCGTTTGTCGACTCAGGTTCTCCATGTCGGGATCTACGGGCGTCAATGCTAGAGGGACACGTTTAAAATGAGGTAAAACATAGCATTAGTCAGAGGATCGTGGCTCTGCACGCTCTCGGCGCGGCCAATGCGGTGCTTGGTATATTAGGTTTCATCGTCCTTTGGGTCTTGATATCACTTTCACTCTACATTGCCTCTAGGTTGACGGGAGTGCGCACGTCATTCGGGAGCGCGATGGTCACTTCCCTACTCGCTGCCATAGCGTTCTTCCTGGTGGACATGATCTTCAGCTTGATTGGGCTTCACGCTATCGGGGTCCTCCTCGGCATAATAGCGGTACTTTTCGTTATAAAGAGCAGGGAAAGGATAGGATGGCTTCACGCCCTAGGGATAAGCGTCCTCACGATCATAATCCTGGTTATCGTTTTAGTAGTGCTGGGCGTTTTGTTGGGACTAGGCCTGTTCGCCGCGCTTAGACTGCTGTAAGGCCCTCTAAGTGACGTATAGCATCCCCGATGCATCCCTGCCTTGAATTACCTCCCTCAAGCGTTCTTATAACAACACGGCTGAAGTCCTCACCAAGGAAGGTTCGGCTTCCTTCGAAGGGGCGAAGTTTCGTTAACCCCTTGTTCGCATAAAGGTCAGGTCCGCCGTTCCTGCGTGGCGTAAGGAAGAGGAGTTATCCCGTCAATTCCCTCGATCGTGATAGCTTAATTTCCGTAAGAGTTCAGAGTGACGTAGTAGAGGTATCGGCCTTGAACCCCGCGGACTCCAAGATAATGGACGTCTTCAAGAGGTTGGGCCTCACGGTGACGATCCCTCCTGGAGCCAAGGAGGCGTTCAGGGTAGCCACTCAGCCCCCTAACGGGGGGCCCATAGTGGAGGTCATAAGGCCGACGGCGGAGGCGGACTTCTACATAATCGCTATGGGGATAGCCGTGGCCAAGGAGCATCAGGACGCCCTGAGGTCCCTACCCCCCGAGCGGAGAAGGGAGTTCCTGCTGAGGCTCAAGAAGGACCTCTTGAGGTATGAGGTCGACATGGCCTTTCTCCCCCCTGACAAGGAGGTTCCGGAGGCAGTTCAGGTAACTAGGCTAGTGTTCGCCGACGGCCTGGATCCCAACAGGCTCCTGGACAATTACTATAAGGTGAGGAACGCAGGCCTCGACTTCATGATCACCCTAGCCGACACCTTCAGGGACGTCCAAAAAGGCAGGACTACCTACCTCTAAGCTTTGAGGTTCGAAGGCCAAGCGACCCAAAGACGCTCCGCTTAACGACCGGGAGCCTTCGAACCGAGAGCCGCGACTTTCGGGATTTCGTCACACGCGAAGTTGAGTCTGTAGCCGTGTTTCGGACACCTCACCGCTATTCAGCACGGCGGTCCACCTAGATTTGCCTGAGGACAAGCTGAAGGAGAGGCCAGGACTGCTCAGGGAGTTGAAGTTGGACTTACTCAGGATGAACGTTGAGTTAGCCTTCATGCCCCCAGACCGGGAGGTGCTGAGGACGGTTCAGATAGTCGAGTTAGCGTTCCTGGACGGTCTGACCAGCAACGAGATGTCGAACCTTGTGGCCTTGGTCAAGAACGCTCCCTACTTAGCGCTCACGAGGATTTACGGTTGACAGCTCCGAGATCCTTCCGCGTCGCTCAAGGCAGAGCCTCCAGATTTCTTTATTATTTTCATCATGAATTCATAATTTCCCCGACGCTCAAAGTTATTATCGATGGCGTGAAGATATCGACATCATGGAGTCACCCTCCTTAGCCAAGCTGTTCAATCCCGACTCAATAGCCGTCATTGGCGCTTCGAGGCACAAGGAGAAGGTGGGGAACGTAGTCTTCAGGAACCTCATGGCGACCTTCAGGGGAAAGCTCTACCCTGTGAACAACAAGGCCGAGGACGTGGAGGGGGTCAAGGCTTACAGGTCGGTCAAGGACGTCCCCGGCGACGTTGACCTGGTGGTGGTTACCGTCCCGAGGGACTTCGTGCCCGAGGTGCTGGAGGAGTCCGGGGAGAAGGGGGTTAAGGCCGCCATAGTGATAACCGCCGGCTTCAGGGAGGTCGGAGAGGTCAAGCTGGAGGAGGAGATAGTTAGCATAGCGAGGAAGCACGGGATGAGGCTCTTGGGCCCCAACACGTTCGGCGTCATATCCCCCTCGTATAACTCCACCTTCGCGTTCGCGGACGTCAAGAGGGGGAACATTGGGCTGGTGGTGCAGAGCGGCGGTCTAGGGGTCTACATGCTGGACTTCGCCAGGAAATCCAGGATGGGGATAAGCTACATGGTCAGTTTGGGGAATCAGGCGGACGTCAAGGAGTACGAGGTGATAGAGTACTTAGCCAAGGACTCCATGACCAAGGCTATCTTCGTTTACCTAGAGGGAGTCTCGGACGGACAGAAGTTCCTCGACGTTCTGGCGGAGTCCGCTGCGAGGAAGCCCGTAGTGTTCCTGAAGGGAGGGAGGACCTCCAAGGGCTCCCAGGCGGCTAAGACCCATACGGGGAGCATGGCGGGGAGCTACGAGGTCTTCAAGGCCGCTGTAAGGACGGGGGGAGGCATTTTGACCGAGGACCTGAGGGACTTCCTGAACTTGGCGAAGCTCCTCGAGTTCAGCGAGCCGATAAGCAACGACGTCCTTATAGTGACTAACTCAGGAGGCCACGGGGTGTTGACAGCCGACGAGGCAAGCAGGGTGGGGCTCAACCTGATAGAGTTGCCCAATTACGTGAAGGACGAGCTTAGGAGGGTGTTGCCGCCTACCAGCGTTCCCGCTAACCCCTTGGACTTGACCGGTGACGCCACGAGGGAGAGGTACAACGCCGCGCTGAAGGTGGTCCAGGACGTGAGCGCGACCAAGGTGGTCGTGGTTGAGTCCCTGCCGTTCATCTCGAGCGCTGAGGTGGCCAGGTCAGTTTCTAACTTCAAGGGAAAGGGGGTTGTGGGAGTGGTCATGGGGATGGACGAGGAGTTGGCCATGAGGGTCTTAGAGAGCGCCGGGGTGCCCGGTTTCTACTTCCCCGAGGACGCCGTTAGGGCCATAAGCCTCGCGAGCCTCAGGCCGAGCCCGAGGAGGAAGATAAGGACGAAACAACCCATAGAAGCGGCGTTGGAGCTGGTGAAGGGAAAGACCTCGCTCAGAGACTTCGAGGCCTTTAGGCTCATGGAGATCTACGGCATCAGGACCCCCAAGTGGGGGATTGCGGAAAGCGAGGAGGAGGCCGTCAGGGTCGCGGACCAGATAGGCTACCCGGTGGTCATGAAGATCTCCCCGGAGGAGCCGGTTCACAAGACGGAGCTGAAGGGCGTGGCGTTGAACGTCACGAAGGAGCAGGTCGCGGAGACCTACAGGAGGCTCTCCCAAATAACCAAGAGGGTGCTGATTCAGGAGCAGCTCACAGGCTTGGAGATATTCATAGGCGGTATGAGGGATCCCACCTTCGGCCACGTGGTTCTCATCGGGCCCGGGGGGATCTACGTCGACGTCCTGAGGATGGTGAGCTACGGCATAGCCCCCATATACGAGGACGAGGCGTACGACATGCTGAAGGAGAGCAAGGTCCTGGACATGCTTAAGGCCAGGAGGAGGGGCTACGACGAGCACTCGCTGATAAGGACTCTGGTCACCGTCTCGAGGATGATCGTGGACTTGGACGTGAAGGAGCTCGACCTGAACCCCGTGTTCGTGAACGAGACGGGGGCCTTCGCGGCGGACGTGAGGATCACCTTCGGATGAGACGATTTATTTTAATTTAAGTGAAAAAATCACGTGCTCACGTAGATTACGTATATCCCTTCCCAGTTGTTCACGACCGCGTAAGCGATGGCGTTCTGGTCGGCGAGGTAGCTCTGGAACACCGGGTCGTTTTCGACGTTAATCACTTCCCCGTTGTAGACCGTCTTCAATAGTCCCAAGGGTATCACCGTGATCTGGTTCACCTGCTTGCCTGAGACGTTGTAAATCACCCCGAGGTCGCCGAAAACGTAGGGGTTCATTGTGAAGTTGGCGTTAGAATCCGCTACCGCTATCACGAAGAAGGCGGAGCTGATGTTCGGGGCCAGGTAGATGCGGTCCATGAGATCCTGCGGTATCCACGCCTTTATGTAAAGGGTCGAGCCGTTCTTCACGTTGTAGAGCTCGATGGTTACGTTAACGTGGTTCACGAGGTCGTAAAGCGTGTAGTACGCGAGGTCAGGTGAGGTCGGCAGGCCCAAATAGGTCACGTTAATCACGTTGATCACGGCGTAGCTGTACTGCGTGTTGAGAGCCAAGTATAGCGGGTTCGCGCTGATCGCACTGGTCTGAGCGAAGACGACGAAGCCCACAGCTACGCTGAAGACAGCCATAATAGCCAGGGCTCTCCTTAGCATATTGAAATTATTACGAAGAACAGGTTATATAAACGTAATCCGAGGCCCGAGGCAACGATGGAAGCGAAGGAGATTATAACGAACTTCAGGCAGGAGTGTTTCGATCGCCAGCTCTACTTGAGCCTGGCTAAGAGGGAGAGGGACGAGGGCCTAAGGGAGGCCTTAATGAGGATAGCCGAGATGGAGGGCGGGCACGTAGAGGTCTGGAGGAAGTTAGCTGAGGCCAAGTCAGTCAAGCTGCCCTCCAAACCCTTGGGGATCCTCGACAAGGCGAGGCTTAGGTTCTACCTTCTGATGAGGAGGCTTATTGGCAGTAAGCTGTTCTATCGGTACTTGGACTACAAGGAGACGGGGGACTCTGAGAAGTACCTGAAACTCGCCGAAGCCCCCGACCTGCCTGAAGGGCTCAGGGAGGACATGAGGAGGTTGGCCGTAGAGGAGGCCGTCCACGAGAGGGTCTTCAGGACGTTAGAGCTCGGCTACTCGGCGGAGTTCGTTTACGGCATAAGTGACGGCCTGGTGGAGGTCTTAGCCGCGGTCTCGGGGCTGAGCGGGGCCATAAGCTCAGCGCAGTTAGTGGCCCTCGGAGGGCTGATAATAGGGGTCTCGGGAAGCCTGTCCATGGGCATAGGGGCTTTCCTTTCCACCAAGGTGGAGGAGGAGGGCAGGAGATCGGAGAGGAGGATAGTGGAGCTCGAGAAGAGGCTTGACCCAAAGGCAGTAGAAAAGAGGCTTGAGGAGTTCCTGAGGTCCACCGGCCTCGAGGGGAGGATAAACCCGGAGTCGCTGGTTCATGTGGCGGAGAACGTCCTGTTCAAGGAGGAAGGGGCTGACGCCAGGAAGGCCGCTCTGGTTACGATGGCATCCTATTTCACTGGCGCTGTGATACCGACCCTTCCCTTCGCCTTAGGCTTATCCGGACTAAGCGGGGTTCTGGCTTCCTACGCGGTTAGTCTCGCTTCCGTAGCCGTCGTGGGCTACTTCATAGGGGTCATAAGCATGGCGAACGCGAGGAGGAAGTCGCTCCAGATGACCGCTCTGGCGCTGGGAGCGGCGTTAGCTACTCACTTCATAGGCCTCTTGGCCAACGCGCTCCTCGGCCTGAGGGTCTGAACGCTCCAGCCTTCGAGCTCAGAGCTCGTAGAACTTCACGCTCTAAATTCGAGGATACAAGGAATTCTGAAATAACATTAATTAATTTAGGAAAAGAAAAACGTTCAGCTCGAGCCGGAAACCTCCTTCTTGAACTCCTCCACAGCCTTCTTTATCTCGTCCATCGACGCCTCGTCCTCTAGCGTGCTTATGTCCCCCGCAGACTGCCCCATCATGACGGCCTTTATGACCCTTCTCATGACCTTCCCGGACCTCGTCTTCGGGAGCTTCCCAACGAAGTGAATCTCTGGGGTCACTATTGCGCCCATGAACTTCCTCACGTGCTCTTGTATGCTCTTAGCCAGCTCGGGGGACGGCTTGTAGCCCTCCTTCAGCACCACGAAGATGTGGACCTGCTCTCCCTTCACTGGGTCGGGAAGCCCTATCGCTGCAGCCTCCGAGACCGCGGGGTGAGCGGTGACTATGGACTCCACCTCTCCAGCTCCTATCCTGTGGGCCGCTACCTTTATCGTCTCGTCGGCCCTTCCGGTCACCCAGATGTAGCCCTCCTCGTCCATCATTGCGAAGTCTCCTGGATAGTACACGCTGGGGCCGAACTTGCTGAAGTAGGTCTTCTTCAGCCTCTCGTTGTTCTGATCGTTCCACATGCCTATCATCATCATCGGCGGGAACGGCGGGTACATCACTAGGTAGCCCCTCTGCCTCGGCTTGGCAGGGTTGCCGCTCTCGTCCACAACCCCTATCTTGCTTCCGGGCAGCGGGAAGCCCACGGCCGGGCCGCTCTTCATGGGCAGGTAAACTAGCCCGGGCAGGTAACCGATGTTGGGCCCGCCAGTCTCGGTCTGCCACCACTGGTGCGACATGAAGACCGCCCCTCCTCCAACGGCCTCCAGCCCGAACTTCCACGGGGCGTAGTTGAGGGGTTCTCCGTTTGTCACTATCACCCTGAGCGAGGACAGGTCGTGGGCCTTGATGTAGTCCTCACCGTACCTCATCAGGTACCTCAGGAACGTAGCGGAAGTGCCGAAGGTCGTGGCCCTGTACCTCTCAATGAGCTCTGCCCACTTGTCGGGATAGGGATAGTCAGGGGCGGACTCGTAAATCACGACGGTCCTACCCATGACCAGAGGCGAGTAGGTTATGTACGAGTGCCCGACGATCCAGCCTATGTCGCTGGTATTAAAGAGCACGTCGTTCTCCTGGCTCAGGCCGTAGCTCCACAGGAGCATGAGCGAGGTTCCGACCAAGTAGCCTCCGGTGCTGTGAACTATTCCCTTCGGCTTCCCAGTGGTTCCGGAGGTGTAAAGGATGAACATGGGATCGGTGGCCTCAACCGGTACGGGCTCTACGTACTTGTACTTGCCCACCTCCGAGAACTCCACGTCCCTGCCCTCCTTCATGTTGACGTCTATCCCGGACCTCCTCCAGACCAGGACCTTCTGAACGGTGCTCTTGCTCCCCAGCTTATCTAAGGCCTCGTCCACTATGGCCTTCAGGTTGACTATTTTACCCCTCCTAGGGAAGCCGTCCGCGGTGATGACGACCTTGGAGCCCGCGTCCTCTATCCTGTCCGCCAAAGCTTGAGCGCCGAAGCCGGCGAAGACCACGCTGTGTATCGCCCCCAGCCTCGCCGAGGCGAGCATCGCCACGACCCCCTCAGGCGTCAGGGGCATGTAGATGGTGACCCTGTCTCCCTTCCTCACTCCCAGCTCCCTCAGCGCGTTGGCCCACCTGTTGACCTCGTAGTAGAGGTCGTTGTAGGTGACTATCCTCCTCTCCCCCCTCTCGCTTTCCCAAACGATGGCGGCCTTGTTCCCTCTCCCCGACTTAACGTGCCTGTCCACGGCGTTGTAGGACGCGTTGAGCTTGGCCCCCACGAACCACTTCGTCATCGGGTCCTCCTGGACGAAGACCTTCTTCCAGGGCTCGAACCAGTCAATTAACTGCTCGGCCACCTCCGCCCAGAACTTCTCGGGTTCCTCCACGCTCCTCCTGTAAACCTTCTGGTAAAGCCTAAGGTTGTAATCGGCCTTCTCCTCGAACTCCTTCTCGGCTTGCTCAGGGGTTATTTGGGCCTGCTCCACCATCGGACTTAAATCGCTTTAAATTGTTTATATACTTTCACGCTAGGCCGTCTGGTTCGCCCTTCGGAGGGTTTCCTGCCTCAAGAGACACGATCGGCTTAGGCCCGGCTTCTCCAGCCTCAGGTGAACCGAGGCGAAGCTGAGGTAAAGTGTAGGCGTTTTAAGGATGCATTCTGATCGCTAGGGTATGCACACGAACGAGGCTAGAGTCTTCGCAGTGAGTTGGTTGATATGGGGTGCGGGCTACGCGGTGTATTACCCTTTCTACCCACTGTTCGCCGAGAGGTTCGTGGGCCAGGAGGGTCTCGGACTCCTGTACGCCGAGCTCGCGGTGTTCGGGATGCTTTTCCCAATCCTCGGCGCGGAGTTGGGGGCTAGGATCGGACCACGGGGTGTCATAGCTCTGGGGATGGCCTCGAGCGGTCTCGGGCTGGCCCTGATCCCCCTCGCGTGGAACTACCCCACCTTCCTAGCCTTCTCAGTTATGTCGTACGCTTTCTTCATCGCCTTGCCCAACTTCTACTCGTGGATGGCGAAATTGGGGGAGGGCACTATCTCGACCGTTTGGGCCGCCTCCATCCTGCCCATGATTGTCTTCCCCCTTGTAGGCGGAGGAGTCGTGCAGTACTTGGGCTTCACCTTCGTCTTCTTGGTCGGAGGTATACTCACCGCCCTCTCGGGGTTAGTGGTCCTGAGCCGAGGCAATCCCTCTGTGGAGGCCGGGAAGTACCAGAGGATAAGCCCCGTCCCGATGGCCTGCGTCGTTCCCATCGCTATGACCTTCCCCTACCTGACACCCACGCTCAACGACCTGGGGCTTAACTACTTAGCGGTGGGCCTCCTCATGAGTCTGGCGGAGTTCCTGGGCATGGCCCTCAGCTACTCGATGCCGAAGCTCAGAACATGGGGGCTGGTGATCTCACTCCTTATCTTCGCACTGGTGCCCTTAGTCTACATCAACGTCGGGTTCGGCGTGGCCTTCGGGGCTTGGGAGGCCGTAATCCCCCTCTCGCTTGAGTTCGCCGTGTTCAATAAGAGCCTCAGGGGATACGCCGCGGTCAACTCCAGCCAGCAGTTCGGGTGGCTCTTGGGCTTCTTAATGGACTCGGCCCTCAGGGCTCCCGAGCAGTCGCTGCTGCTCAGCTCAGCTCTCTCGATAGCGCTGGCCTTCACCGTCTGGTTGGCCTTCGGGAGGAAGGGGAGGAGGGTGACGTCTTGAGCGCGCTCCCTTCGAATTTCGTCGTCGAGTGGATTACCAATTCCTTCTGAACCTCTCCTTGATCCAGTGCCTAACGTCGTAAAAGAACACGTTCTTATGCGGGCAAGCGTCCACACACTCCCCTATCCCTACGCACTTAATCGACCTGAACTCGCCCTTCTTTATGAACTCTCCCCTCATATCGGTTAAACCTATTGGGCAAGCGTTGGCACAGTCCACAGTCGTACAACTCGCACAAACTTGAGGGTCTTTGACCTTCAGCCTGAAAAGCCCTATCCTACTTACAGCCTGGTTAAAGACTCCCCAATAACACCAACCTTGGGTCACGCAAGCGAAGGTCCCCATGAAAGGTATCGATATGAACACCACGTACCACAACACGTCGAACCATATGAAATAGATCAGTGAAGTTATATCTACACCTTCAACTGTGAAGGATATCACGCCCGAGTTGTTGAGGTAGGAAATGACAGCGCTAGCTAAAACTCCGACGGAAACCCCGACGGCTACTACCTTATACCACTTCCCCGTCTTCGAAGTGAGCGTCTTCCTACCTAGCTTCGACGTCCTATTAAACACCTTCAAGGAGTCGTAGAAGTTGCCTTGGTACATTAAAGGAGCGGTGCAAGTCACGGCGCACAAGTTCCTAGAACCGAACAGGATGCTGAGAACGGCGTAAACCACGTAAGTCCCTATCAGACCGAACAGGACTGAGTTGGTGACTCCCCCCAGAGTTCCAATTCCCATGCTCCACATGTAGGGTATGTAAGGTAGTTGGGATGAAATAGGTGAGAAGTTAGGTAAATAAATTGAGTAAATTGCGTAAGCTATTATCATTAAACTCATCCTAACCCTCACTTCTCTAACCTTAATCTCCAGCATCTTCTTGAACGCCAGGAAGCCCATTTCAATTCCCATCATTATCAGGAACCACACGCTACCCAACACGCTCCCGACTATGTCTACTCCGTCCCACAGCACGTTCAACGGCGTGCTGGGAGCCAACCACGGTAAAGTCAGGCTACTTATGAAGCCGTTCACGCCTGCACTGAAGACGCCGTTCACGAAATCCAGAACAGCTCCCATGAAGAACTCCATTACGAACGTGGAGAAAACTATCGCAAAGGCCGTTTTGGCGTCCCTCAAGTAGTTCCCCTTAATGGGGCTAGGCCCGACTGAAGCCCTATAGGCAAACCATATCATTGCGACGATCATTGAGAGGTCGAAGAGTAAGAGCGATGAGTACAAGAAGTACAGGAATTCACCGATCATCATTAAGGAGAAAACCCAGAGGAGCTCCAATACTGTGAAGGTGTCCTGTGTAGCCCTAAGCCTGTCCTTATACAGAGTCTCATAGATCACTATGGTAGCCGCTATCATGATGAAAGTGGACAGCCAGAAGGCGTAAATCCCGAAGATTTCCGGAAACCAAGGCATCAGGAGGAGGAGGGCCACTAAGTACTTCCTCATGTTCTCATTAAGCCTATTGAGGGAGAAGAGGAGCGTTAAACCCATTTCTACCATCATTACCCCTACGAACCAGGGGTTCTCGACCGAGGAGTCGATGGTTGCTGGCAACCCGGTTTGTAACGTGAATATCAAGGCACCCATCGAGGCTTCGGAACTGACCATGAGTACTGAGAAAATCAGGTAAGCGAGCTCCTTCTTGACGTTCGTAATTTGGAGAATCAAGTAGAGGGCGAAGACCATGTACCCCCCGTTTATTATGAGGAAGTACGTCACGTCGTGGTACAACAAATAGAGGTAAGCGCCTAGGTTCATCGTCAGCATCATTCCCTCTAAGTAGAGACTTACCAGTACTCTTCTATCGCTTTTCCATTTTTCAACCTCATAAATCACGTAAACCATTACAGCCAACATTAGGACTGAGATCAGCAACGAAAGAGCCATTGGATTTACAACCGCAAGATCCATTGAATTTCCGACATACTATATATGAAAGCACTTAAAAACGTGTCTTCTGAATGAATGTTGAATAAATTTCAAATAAATGAAATTGTCGTCCACACTCCGTAAAGTTGTCGTAACGCTTTAACCGAGAGCCTCTAAGCTAGATATCCTCTATTAACACTACATCGTCTAACTTCTTGCCTTTCAACCCTCTCCGATTTAGACAACGCTTGAATCCCGCGCTCGCACCTTTACCGTTCACTTACCAGGAGTCGCGTTCCGAGCGACTGAGAAGACCGTCGTATAATACATGTACATCGAATACAAGAGAGCAAGTTCGTAGATTACCGGCGTAAAGAACGTGGTTAGGAGCGCAACAGCAACAGCTATGTACAAGTAACGAAGCTTAGACCTAAAACCCGAGGCGCAGAAACCGAGGGAGACGAGCAGAGAGGAGTAAAACCAAGTCCTGCTGTCTAAAAGTATTGGAGGAAAAGCTGTGATGCCTATTATCGGGAACAGCTGACTAAGTGCTTCCCGCCTAACTCCCCTCAAGTAGTGTATCAGGAAAAGGGCGAGCATTTCAGCCATCATAGGGTAATAAAACCAGTAGTTGTTTATCGATAGTGTGAAATAAGAAAGGGGATTAGAGAAGACGGACTTACCGTACTGTGCGAGTTCGAAAGTGTAACCCATTATCACCTCGTTCAGTATCGCTAAAGCCGAAATGAGGCCGTCATCCTTCCCGTTATAACTCCTTGAAGCTAAGTCCTTAATCTTAAGGAGAAACGGGGCCAGGAACGCGATCATCACTATCGAGTTCGTGAGAAAGGCCAGGGCTAAGGATACATTTGACGGTGAATTCAAATAGATCGAGGCACCCACGAACATGCTTATCATCATCAACAAGAGGAACGTTATGAACCAGAAACCGGCGTAGTTCCTGACTCTTTCTACTAAGTAGAGGATCACGACTATAGCCACAACCATCGACGACGCGACTAATGAGAGTAGAAAAAGAGAGACCACGCGAGAGGGGAGGGACAGGGAGGATTTTAACTTATGACAAATGTGACGTTTGCATTATCTGTTTTCGTCAATGTACTTCTTTCACCAAATGGCTTACTAGAATTGTTAAAGCTCAGTAAAATATCCCGGTGGGATCTAAGAGCCTTTTCATCAAGGACTTCCCCGCGCTGAGGTTGCCCCACTTCGTTAACGGCTCCTCGTTCTTCGGGTCCTCGAAGAACGCGTAGCTCCCTCCGTGGACGTAAACGGCCAACCTGGGCTCAACTCTCTTAACCAGCTCGACGAACTCCGTAAGGCCGTTCGGCTTAGTGATGAAAGTCCTCTTGCTGGGCTGATAGGTGAGCCCCACAGCTCCCTCGTCGACCGAGAACCCCTCGAGGTCGAGCTTCCTATCGTAAGTCACGTAGACCCTCCAGGAACCCTCGTACTCCACTAGGGTCGCTAAGGGCCTCATTCTCAGGGCTTTCTCTAACTCCTCCAAGGCTATGTTGTCGTAGGTCTTCGAGTGGGTGTAAACCCCCTTGGGCCTGGGGAAGAGCTTAAACCTAACCTCTAGGACAGCACCTAGCTTCCCGAAAGTCCCCGCGAGGGCTCTCCAGGAAACCACCTTACCAGGGAAGGCGACCTTCAGCTCGGTTATCCAGTCTGAGGGGTTACCGAATGCCGTAGAGAGGGGTGATGGCATGTCGCTCGCCACGAGCCCGCCAGCGGTACCGTCGTAAGTCGTGGGTATCATGTACCCCAAGGACAACGCCTCCTCCTGGGCCTTGGTTACGGAGGCACCGGCCTGGGCTGTGAGCTCCTCCCCCGAGATCTCGTAACCCTGTAGCTTCCTCATGTAGAGCTTCTTGACCCCCCTCACGTCGGGGGAGTGCTTGCCGAACCCCCTCACTACGACCTTGTCGCCTGACCGCCTGACCTCCTCGAGAAGCAAAGGAACCTCATCGATGCTGGCGGGCTCCACGGCTTCATGCTTTTAGTTACAATACTCTTTTAAGGGATAAGACCGGGCTTCAGGATTTAAGCGGTCAATCAGCTCCTAGAGCCGTGGCGTCCCCTTCGGATCACCTGGCCAACGAGAGGACCTTCCTGGCCTGGGTGAGGACCGGGATAGCCCTTATCGGCTTCGGCCTCGTCATAGCTAAGTTCGCGATCTTCATATCGTTGATAAACGCCTCCAAACAGCCCACGGGCTCCGTTAGGCTCGGGGAGCTCCTGGTGTTAATGGGAGCCGTCGTGATAGTTTACGGCCTCTACGATTACCTAACGGTGGAGAGAATGCTGAAAAGCGGTAGCTTCAGGGCGAGGACTAACTCTCACATCGCGTTCATAGCCGTAGTGATGGCCTTAACTATCGCATTAGCGCTTCTCGTGCTGTAGGGGTTCAGGCTCTCTAACGAATAACGAGAATAACCTTTTACCTACGCGGCGAGCTGTGTAAGAAAAGGTTCGAAGAGGGAGTGAGGGATGCTGTGCATAGAGGTCAAAGACCTCCACAAGAGGTTCGGGAAGGTAGTGGCCCTCGAAGGGCTGAGCTTCGGCGTGGAGTGCGGGGAGAAGGTAGCGCTAATAGGCCCGAACGGGGCCGGGAAGTCCACAACCCTGAAGATCCTTGTGGGCCTGATTTCCCCCGACCAGGGCTACGCAAAGATAGCGGGTTACGACCCTGACAGCATAATGGCACGGAAGGTCTTAGGTTACTTGCCCGAGGACGCGAGCCCTTACCCTATGCTCACAGTTAGGGAGAACCTGGAGTACATAGCCGCCCTCAGGGGTGTTGAGGACGTGAAGGGGAGGGTCGAGGAAATGTTGGACCTGCTCGAGCTTAGGGAGGTGGAGAGGAGGAGGGTGGTAACGCTCTCCAGGGGGCAGAGGCAGAAGGTCGCCATAGCGTTGGCCCTGATTCACAGGCCGAGGGTCCTGTTGCTGGACGAGCCCCTCAACTACCTGGACATCCCTACCCAAGAGAAGGTGATAAGCTATCTGAACTCCCTGAAGGACGTAACCACGTTGGTGGCCACACACATAATGTCCATAGCGGTGAGGCTCACCATCAGGGTTCTTATAATATCTCACGGTAAGCTGATCTGGACAGGGACGGTTCAGGAGCTCAGATCTCTAGGGAAGGAGGACGAGCCTATAGAGAGCGTGGTAGCGAGGATGATGAGAGAATCAGGCTGAACGTTTTTCCCTAGAGTTATTGAACTGCCCGAACTTCGAGCGCTTCATCTTCCTACTAGATTACTGAGAGGGTTTGCGTCTGAGCTAACGAATTGGAAAAGCTGAGCTTATTGGTCTACGTTCACTCAATTCTCAAACGATGCTCTGGAAGCTCATCAAGTTCGCAGTACTCAGCAGGATCTCGAAGAGGGGCCTAATCCTGTTAACTCTACTTAACGCCTTCATACTGCTAATCGGTTTCGGAGCCTATTTCCACGGTGTGACCTCACTGCAATACGAGTCGTACGCCACCCTTTACGTGGCCTTCATTTTCGTGCTCCTCGGTCTTCAGGCCAGAATAGGGATCCTCAAGTCCGACTTCGACTATTACTTCACGTTGCCGATTGACAGGAAGACGCTCGGAACGGCTTTGATAATAGCCAACCTGATCTTCATGTCGGTTCTAAGCTTGTCCTTCGTTACAATAACCTTATCCCCCTACGGGTTCGCCGTAGCCCCATTCCTAGGAATTTCCCTGGCATCCTTGACCTTGATGACTTACGGTATGAGCCTGAAGGAAAGGGTAGCGATATTCGGGATCATAGGGCTCTGGCTCTCCTCCGCTTCCTTAGGCTTTCCCTTCAGCCCTTTGGCAGCCGTAACCGGACACCCGATCGAAGGGTTACTGTCGGCAGCGGCCTTCGCCGTTGTCACCCTCTACTTCGGCGTGAGGAGGGCCGGAGCTTTGGACGTCGTGACCATGAGGGAGGTTGGCAGGAGCGAGACAGGCAGGGAGGCTTCAGACACAGTCTCCTTCAAGGGCACAAGCCCGTTCCTAGCCGTTCTAAGGCTAAAACTACATTACGTAGGGATCACGAGCAGGTACGGCTTCATGGGAGCCACGGCGAGCGTTAGGGCCAGGGCAATCCCCCTCAGAACCGCGATGCCGATAGTTGCGGCCGTAGGGGTGATTTACTTCATCGTGCTGAGCGTCCTGAGGGCGTCGGGTACCGAGAGCGTCATCGCGGCCATGATTATGGGCACTGTTTACATGTTTACCTTCGTCATGACCACTGCTGGGTCATCTAGCGTGACCATGGAGAGGTTCTGGCCTACAGTTGTTAGCTTGGGGCCGAAGTACCTGAAGTACATCATCTTATCCTCAGTGATCCAGGCCATGGTGTTGATCTCGCCCGTCGGAATGGCTCAATTAACCTTCCTCCTCCTTTACGAGACCTCCTACTTCATCGATTCGGCGTTAGTGATCTTTGGCTACATACCGTTGGCAACGGCGATATCCATAATGATCTTCGCCTACTTCATTCCAGTTCAGCTGAAGGACGACCTCAACGTGACTTACCAGGAGTTCAGGCCCACCGGGTTCTTTGCAGGTATGCTGACGGGGCTTCTCTTCATGCCCGCCGCGTTTTTCATGTTGATCCCTGTCTGGGTTATGGTCGTGGGGTTGGCCTTAATCGCACTCGTCCTCGCAGCCCTTACCTCGGAGGACGTGCTGAGAATCCTGATTGAGAAAATGACCGAGAGAGGTTACATCTGAGAGCTTTTTGCCTCAAGCCTTTACTCTCTCTCGTGCCGAAGGTCGCGGTCATAATGGGCTCGAAGTCGGACTGGGAGGTGATGAAGGAGGCGGTTCAAGTGCTAAAGGAGTTCGGGGTGGAGGTGGAGGTCAGGATCGTCTCAGCCCACAGGACTCCTGACTTCATGGCGGAGTACGCCAAGACCGCGAGCGAGAGGGGTATCGAGGTGATAATAGCCGGTGCCGGAGGGGCTGCCCACTTGCCCGGAATGACCGCTAGCCACACCCACTTGCCCGTGATAGGGGTGCCTGTCCCGTCGAAGCACCTGAACGGCCTAGACTCACTCCTCTCAATAGTCCAGATGCCTTATGGAATCCCAGTAGCTACTGTGGCCATAGGCAACGCCAAGAACGCGGCCCTGCTGGCGATAAGGATCCTCTCCATAAAGTACCCCGAGCTCGCCCAGAAGATGAAGGAGTTCATGGAGAGGATGAAACGGGAAGTCCTCAGCACGGAACTGCCGGAGGCCTGAGGGATATCGAGCGTCACGAGGGTTACGATAGCTCGTTTCAAAGACGTAACGCTTAGCGAGCCTTCATACGGCTCCCAGCAGGGCCCTTAACGCCCTATAAACCTCGGCGACGCTCCAGGCCTGGGCGAAGGCCCCAGCGGGTCTGTATGGTGGTACGTCCTCGAAGAGCTCGGGCAGGAAGCCGTTCCTCGACTTCACCGTCTCGATCAGGGGGTACAGGTAGTGCAACAGCTCGAGGGCTTCTTCCCTGAAGTACCTGAGCACGAAGTCGACGTATGCCCCGAGAAGCCAGGGCCAAATCACACCGTTATGATAGGCCAGATCCCTCTCAGCCCTGGGCCCCCTCCAGGTGGGCCTGTACTTCGGATCCCTCCTGCTCAAGGTAGAGAGGCCGTAAGGCCTGAGGAGCTCCGCCTCAACGGTGTTTTTCACTACGTTAACCATCTCCTCGGGGCCCACGGGGAACGGGAGGGAGTAGGCGAATAACATGTTGGGCCTTACGCTCCGGTCGGGAACCCCTTCGGGGGAGATGTAGTCGTAAAGGCCCCAGGGCGCGGTGAAAGCCTCAGCGAAGGCAGACTTGAGCCTCCCCGCTCTAATGCTGAACTCCTCGACCGGTTCGTCACCTAAGGACTCACGCATTTCGTTGAACGCCATCAGGGCGTTGTAGAGCAGGGCGTTGACCTCAACCGCGGCCCCCTCCCTGGACGTTACCACTGTACCGTCGAAGCTGGCGTCCATCCAGGTCCTCGGTGCCCCTGAGTGGTAAAGAAGGCCGTCTTTCCAGTACAGTACCCTCGTCCCCCGGACGTAATACCACAGGCAATCCTCGACCGCTCTCAGGGCTTCCCTGACGAAGTCCTTGTCCTTAGACTTCAGGAAGTACTTGTAGAGCGCGTTGACGGCCCACAGCGTTACGTCGACCCCCAGGTAGAACGGCTCACCTCCGGGCGTTATGTGGTTGGGGAGCAGACCCTCGTTACAATAGGAGAGGTACCTCCTGAAGATGGACTTGGCCTGTTCGAACCCTCCGTCAAGCAGAAGTAGGCCCTCCATGGAGATGAACGTGTCCCTGCCCCACTCGTCGAACCAGTGGTAGCCCGCCATGATGGCGTAGCCCTCCTTCCCCTTGACCACGAAGGCCTTGGTCGCCTCCCTCAGAAGGGATATCTCGTCCTGCGGGGACTCGGCCTTCTCGGCGTAGCCGGGCCTCTTGGGGTAAAACACCAGCTCCACCGAGCCCTCGGCCTCGATGCAGAAGGGGTTGAACAGGTCCTCCACGTAGTGGTTACCCAGGCTCCTGTCAACGTCGTACTGGAAGTTGTAGTACCAGTAGCCGCTCGTGTACGGCCTGCCGTTCGAGTAGCTCACCCTGAGGTGGGGCGTGCCGTCCCTGAGCACGAGGATCTCCTTTCCCTTGAAGGACGTCTCGAAGTAGTACTGACCCCTCCTCATGACGTCGTGATGGCTCCTGTAGCCCACTAGCGGGCAGAGCTTGAGCCTCCCCTTCTCGGCTGAGTACCTGACTATCACGCAATCCGCCCCCTGGCAGGCCACGACCTCCTTCGCGACGGTAACGCCTTCCACGCTGTACCTCCACGAGACGTAGTTCCTCCCCCAAGTGAAGGACTGAATGTACTCGTAGCCTTTCGGGTGAGTCACGTCGGGCACGTAGCGATTGGTGCTGAACGGTATCTCGTCGCCGTAAATGAGGGACTCCTCTATCTTGGAGAGAAGGAGGAACCTCCTGTGGGGAGGGTTAGTCGGCGCTATGAGGAGGCCGTGGTATGTCCTCGCGTTGTAACCGCAGAAAGTGGATGAGGCGTAACCCCCGGTGCCGAAGGTGAGGAGCCACTCGTCAGAGCAAGCCTCTATCTTCAACCCTACCTGAGCTTACAATAGACCGACGAATTTTAGGGTTATCACGAACTCGGCGTGCGACCAGACGAGCGGAACCACGTTAGTCGAGGTCAGGGTCTCCGGGTCGACCTGTTCGGGCAGCAGACCTGAGGGTGTCGCCCTTTTGGCGGTCCAGTCCAGGTAGGCTAAGGCCTCATCCCTCTTCCCGATCATGGCCTTATACCTGGCCAGCCAAAGGGTGGTGATCAGCCAAGGGTTCGGCTGTGCCTTCACCCTCCTGTAAGGGTCGTCCTCGTACCTCGCAAGCCCTCCGTTAACCCTCAGCTTACCCTCGACTAGCTCCGCCGTTTTCACCATCACCGGATCCCTGGGGTCTACCATGCCGAAGACGGCGGGGGCCAGCATGCTTGAGTCGACGGTCAAGTCCTTCTGACCCTCCTTGTTAAGCATCCTTACGAACCTCCCCTCATGCGTGAGCCTCCTCATCGCCTGCTCCTTCAGGTAGGACGAGAAGCTCTGAGCGTCAGAAGCTAAGGAGTGGTCGCCCATGTCGTCGAGGAGTTGCCTCACCGAGTTGAGCCCCGCGTAGATGGTGGAGACCGTCCATAC